>Ga0302320_10001445_pt1 | contig 57295 bp, 49 predicted proteins | sample Bog_T0_3_FD_202130 | JGI IMG/M metagenome (GOLD analysis project Ga0302320, IMG submission 202130) | Peat permafrost microbial communities from Stordalen Mire near Abisko, Sweden - Bog_T0_3 | ecosystem: Environmental > Terrestrial > Soil > Wetlands > Peat | place: Sweden: Abisko, Stordalen Mire... | reverse complement strand
GCGCATTTCCGCACGGACACGTCACATTGAGCCGCTGACGCCGCATCCGGGCGCGGCGAGACTTGTCCCGATGCGGACGCGCCCGGATAGCAGCGAACTCGGCAGCGCGGCTGAAGTCCGCGCCGTCAGCGTGCTCGAGCAGGCAGGATTCACGGTGCTGGCACGCAACTATCGCTGCCGCGCGGGGGAGCTCGACATCGTGGCGCGCCGTGCACGGATGCTGGTCATCGCCGAAGTGCGGCTGCGCAGAAGCGCCGCATTCGGCGGCGCCGCCGCCAGCATCACTGCGGCCAAGCGCACGCGCATCGTACGCGCCACGCGCTACCTGCTGCGCTGCCAGCCCTGGCTCGCAGCGCTCCACGTGCGCTTCGACGCGCTGCTTCTGAGTGCCCCGGATGGTCCGATCGAATGGATCGAAGCGGCCTTCGAGGCCGACTGAATGCGAACGCGCTACTTGACGACGGTCAGTTTCGCGCGCCGTGTATCCGGCGCGGCCGGCTGCGGACCCTCGGAGGTCGGCCGCTGCGGCGGAGTCGGTTCGGTCTCCGCCTCGGAGAAGATCATGCCCTCACCGGTCTCGCGCGCATAGACGCCGAGCACGGCCGTCATGGGCACCCGCACGTGATGCGCGACGCCGGCAAAGCGGGCGTCAAACTCGATGCCGTCGTTCTTCAGCTGCAGCCGCTGCGTCGCCGTCACCGACAGATTCAGGACGATCTTCCCGTCCTTGATGTAACCCGAGGGCACTTCAACGCCGGCACGCAGCGCATCGACGATCACGTGCGGCGTGTGCCCACTGTCGCTGATCCACTCGTGCATCGCCCGCAGCAGGTAGGGGCGCCTCGAAAGCGCGTCACCGTCGCCGGGCTTGCTCGCGGACATTACCCCGCCCTCATCTCGATTTCGGCATCCGACAGGCTGCTGCGAAACGAGGGCCGGGCGAACAGCGTACTCGCATACTTGGCGAGCGCCTGCGCCTGCGGCGGCAAATCGATCTCGTAGCGGCGCAGCCGCCAGAGTATGGGGCCGATGCTCGCATCCACGAGCGAGAATTCATCGCTCAGAAAATAGGGTTTCACCTTGAAGACATCGGCACTCTGGAGGATGGCATCGCGCAGCACCTTCCTGTTGCGCGCGACATGCTTCTTGTCGTGGTCTTCGTCGATCTGCTGCGCAAGCCCATACCAGTCGCGCTCGATGCGATACAACGCCAGACGGAACTGCGCACGCAGGATCGGATCCACCGGCATGAGCGGCGGATGTGGGAAGCGCTCGTCCAGATACTCGATGATGACGCGCGAGTCGTAGAGCACCAGATCGCGATCTACCAGCGTCGGCAGGCTGTGATAGGGGTTGAGGTCCAGCAGATCCTCGGGATAGCGACCCGGCACCACATCGATGATGTCGATCTCGACGCCCTTTTCCGCCAATACGATACGTGTCCGGTGGCTGTGCGGCTCATCGGGGGCGGAAAACAGCGTCATGATGGCGCGACGACTGGACACGAATCAGCTCTCCTGATGGACGGAACGAATCAAGCCGCCACTGCGGCGTCGAAGACGATCAGTGCACGTCTTTCCAATACTCGTTCTTCAATAACCAGGTCAGCCAGGTCAGCAGAACCAGGAACAGTACCACCCAGATGCCGATCGTGCGCCGCTCGATTTGGGTGGGTTCACCGACATAGTCCAGAAAATTGACCGTATCGCGCACGAAATCATCGTACTGCGCGGGCGTCAGCGTGCCTGGGACCGTATTCGCAAAATGATCGAATACCTTTTGACCGCCATCCTGTCGGAACACTGCGTCGTTGACGCCGCTGAGATCGGATAGCACGGCGGGCATCGCCGCGCCCGGGTAGGCCAGGTTATTGCTGCCGGTGGCACTGGCCGGATCGGCATAGAACGTCTTGAGGAAGCGATAGACGTAGTCCGTGCCCTTGGAACGCGTAATCAGCGACAGATCCGGGGGCACCTTGCCAAACCAGTTGACGGCGTCGGCGTCCGGCAGCGACGTGGTGATGTAGCTCAGAGCGTTGCTGCCCGGCGCGACCAGGTCACGGCTCAGTACATCGGTCGGGATCTTCAGGTCGTCTGCCATGCGCTGATAGCGCACGTACTTGAGCGCATGACAGCCGTTGCAGTAGTTCATGAAGTTGCGCGCGCCGCGCTGCAAGGACGAGGTGTCCTCGATCGAATTGCCCGCGTGCCACTCCTCCCACTTGACGGGCGTCGCCGCTTCGCCAGCGGCTTCGGGTTCGGCTGCAAGCGCCGCCAACGGCAGGGAGCCCAGCGCCATAAGAACGATCGCAAGCTTAACCATGGGCGGTGACTCGCTCGGGCACGGGTTTGACCGGATCCCAGCGCGTATAGAAAGGCATCAATATGAAGAACAGGAAGTACGGCACGCAGCAGATGCGCGACAGCACCACGTAGGTGCCCTGCGCGGGTTGCAGCCCCAGGTACATGAGCCCGAGGAAGGACACCACGAACAGGGCCAGAAAGGTCTTGTAGATCCAGCCGCGGTAGCGGATGGACTTGACCGGTGAGCGATCGAGCCAGGGCAGGAAGAAGAACGCTGATACCGCAATCAGCATCGCCACGGCACCGGCTCCCTTGCTGGGGAACGACCGCAGGATCGCGTAATACGGCGTGAAGTACCACGAGGGCGAGATCGGATCGGGTGTCGAGAGCGGATTGGCCGGCTCGAAATTGGCTTTCTCGAGGAACAGGTCCGCAAAGGTTGGTATGAAGAACACCACGATCGCGAATAGCGCCAGGAACGCCGCGACACCGAAGATGTCCTTGACGGTGTAGTAGGGATGAAATGGTATGCCGTCGAGCGGTATGCCCTGCGCGTTCTTTTTCTCTTTGATCTCGACGCCGTCAGGATTGTTGGAACCCACCTCGTGCAATGCGACCAGGTGCAGCGCCACCAGCAACAGCAGCAGCAGCGGCAGCGCCACGACATGCAGGGAGAAAAAGCGGTTCAGCGTGGCATCGGCGATGCCGTAGTCGCCTCGAATCCACTCGACCAGTCCCGGACCTATGACCGGTATCGCACCGAATATGTTAATGATCACCGTAGCGGCCCAGAAGGACATGTTGCCCCACGGCAGCACGTAGCCCATGAATGCCTCGGCCATGAGCGCCAGGTAGATGATCATGCCGAACAGCCACAACAGTTCGCGCGGCGACTTGTACGAGCCATACATGATGCCGCGGAACATGTGCAGGTAGATCACCAGGAAGAATGCGGATGCGCCGGTCGAATGCAGGTAGCGCAGCAGCCAGCCGAAGTCGACCTCGCGCATGATGAATTCGACCGAGTCGAATGCGGTGTTTTCCCCGACTTTGTAGAACATGGCCAGGAAGATGCCCGTGACCAGCTGCATCACCAGTACCAGCATCGCCAGCGAGCCGAAGAAGTACCAGAAATTGAAGTTCTTGGGTGCGTAATACTCGCTCAGTTGCGAGCGCCAGAAGACCTCGACCGGCAGCCGCCGGTTCAGCCAGCCCCAGAACCCGGGCTTGTAGGCAGCCTCGTTGGCCATCAGGCGGCTCCTTTCGCCGGCGCACCGTCGAGACCGATCACGAGCGTGTGCTGATCCTGGAAACTATAGGGCGGCACGGACAGATTCGTCGGCGCAGGCGAGCCGTTGAACACCCGGCCGGCCAGATCGAATCGCGATCCGTGGCAGGGGCAACGGAAGCCGCCCGGCCAGCTTGCGCCGAGGACCGGATCGCCAGGATCGAAGAAGGATTTCGGCAGGCATCCGAGATGCGTGCAGATGCCGATGAGCACGAGCACATCGGCGCGGCGCGAGCGCATTTCGTTTTGCGCGTAGCCCGGCTGAATGGAGTCCCTGGAGTCTTTGTCCTTCAGATCGCCGTCGTTCTTGGTGAGTTTGTCGACCAGCGGCTGCGCACGGCCCACCACGTAGATGACCTGCTTGCGCCAGACCGTCGTGATCATCTGCCCGGGCTCGAGCTTGCTGATGTCCAGCAGCACGGGCGCGCCGAGCGCGCGAGCCCGCTCGGAGGGCTCCCAGGACTCGACGAACGGAATGACCGTGACGACGGCGCCGAAGGCAGCGACCCCGCTGGCGGCCACAGTCAGGAACTTTCGGCGACCCTCATCGACATCCGGCGCGGCCGTCAGGGGAACATCCGTCATGTCTGGCTCACTCTCATTGCACGCAAGCGGTAAATCTCGGCTGCACGATCAACATCGCTACGTTGCGCCCGGGAAGTGTCGCATTATACACAACCCTTCGGACGCGCCTGCGGGCGCACAGCCTGGATAACCCATCGAGATGCATCGCCTCGGACGCGCAGCGACCTTTCTGGCCGGCAGCATCATCGGCGGCCTGGCCCTGGCCTTCATTATCGTCTTCGTGCATCCGCAGCTGCTGCAGCGCCCGGCCTCGGCACCCTCTCAGGCGGCGGCCGCGGCGCCGCCGGCTCCGGTAACTCCCGACACATCAGCAACGACGCCGGCTGCCGCACCGCAGACGACACCGGCAGGCAAACCGGTGGCCAATATCGTGGCCGGTACGCCGGGGCACACGGGAGATGTGATCCGCGGACCCGAAATTCTCCGCCCGACCAGCGCACCGGCGCCGACACCCGGCAATCCCACCGGCGTACCGGCCGAATCCTATGCGGCCGCGGTCCGTCGGGCGGCGCCTGCCGTCGTGAATATTTCGACGGCGCGTCTCGTGACTGAACAGGTCGGGGCGCAACTGTTCGGCGATCTGCGTCCGCTCTACCGCCGGCGCGTCGAGCGAGCGCTGGGATCAGGCGTCATCGCCGATGCCGGCGGCCACATCATCACCAATAATCATGTGATCGCCAACGCCGATACCATCGTGGTGACGTTGGCGGACGGGCGCGAAGCGCAGGCGGTGGTCGTCGGCCGCGACCCGGATACGGACCTTGCGGTGCTCCACATCACGCTCAAGCCGCTGCCCGTGATGCCCCTGGGGCGCTCCGACCATCTGCAGGTCGGCGATGGCGTGCTCGCGATCGGCAACCCGCTCGGCCTGTCCCAGACGGTTACGCATGGCATCGTCAGCGCCACCGGGCGCAGTCAGCTCGGCGTGGCAACCTTCGAGGATTTCATCCAGACCGACGCTGCCATCAATGCCGGCAATTCCGGTGGCGCACTGATTAATACGCTGGGGGACCTGATCGGCATCAACACGGCGGTGCTCGGCAAAAACAATGGCGGCGATATCAGCGTCGAGGGCATCAGCTTTGCCATTCCCGTCAATCTGGCGCGCGGCGTCATGGACGAGATCCTCGACCACGGCCGCGTCATTCGCGGGTGGACGGGCATCGTTCCCGAGGATGTGGCCGTCGAGCAGGCGCAGGAGGTTGGCCTTCCGCGTGGCGGCGTGGTCATCACCAACCTATATCGCAGCAGTCCCGCATTCGACGCCAGCGTGCACATCGGTGATGTCATCACCCAGGTCGACGGCAAGGACGTTCGCAGCGCGCAGGACGCGCTGGCACAGATCGCCGCCAAGAAGCCGGGCAGTCACGTGCAGTTGCATCTGCTGCGCGGCCGATCCGAGCTGGATATGACGGTGGCTGTGACCGAGCGTCCGCAGGGCCGCTGAAGCGAGCGGCGATGCTAATTCGGCACTCGCCGGATGCGGGCGCCAAGTTGCGCCAGCTTCTCCTCGATGGTCTCGTAGCCGCGGTCGATGTGATAGATGCGTTCGATCTCGGTGCGCCCATGGGCTACCAGGCCTGCCAGCACCAGGCTCGCCGAGGCACGCAGGTCCGTTGCCATGACGGGGGCCGCGGTGAGCCGGTCGACGCCGTGAATGATGGCGGTGTTGCCCTCGAGCCGGATTTCGGCGCCCATGCGCCGCATCTCGAGCATGTGCATGAAGCGGTTCTCGAAGATGGTCTCGACCACGGTTCCGACGCCATCGGCGACGGTGTCCAGCGCGGCGAACTGCGCCTGCATGTCGGTGGGGAACGCCGGATAGGGCGCCGTGCGCACATCGACGGCGCGTGGCCGGCGCTTGCGCATATCGACTTCGACCCAGTTTTCGCCGCTGTGCACCGTGGCGCCGGCTTCACGCAACTTGACGATCACGGCATCGAGATGCTCGGGTCGGGTGTTCTTGATGCGCACATGCCCCGCCGTGATTGCGCCGGCGACCAGGTAGGTGCCGCCTTCGATGCGATCGGGCAACACATCGTAATTCACGCCCGAGAGGCGCTGCACGCCATCGATGACGATGCGATCGGTACCGGCCCCGCGGATCTTCGCGCCCATGGCGATCAGGAAATTGGCGAGGTCGACGACTTCGGGTTCGCGCGCGGCATTCTCGAGCACCGTCTCGCCTTCGGCGAGGCAGGCGGCCATCATCAGATTTTCGGTACCCGTCACGGTCACGGCCTCGAGCACCAGCCGCGCACCCTTGAGCCGCTTGGCGCGCGCGCGAATGTAGCCGCCCTCGATGTGGATGTCCGCGCCCATCGCCTGCAGCCCCGCCACGTGGATGTTGACCGGTCGCGCACCGATGGCGCAGCCGCCGGGCAGCGAAACGTCGGCGCGTCCGAAACGCGCGAGCAGCGGCCCCAGCACGAGGATCGAGGCGCGCATGGTCTTGACCAGCTCGTAGGGCGCAAAGTATTCGCGAATGGTCCCGGAATCGACTTCGATGCGCATGCGCTCGTCGATCGTTACGGTCACACCCATGCGGCTGAGCAGCTCGATGGTAGTGGTGACGTCCTGCAGATGCGGCACGTTGCCGATCGTTACCGGGCCATCTGCCAGCAGCGCGCCCGCCAGGATCGGCAGCGTCGCGTTCTTGGCGCCTGAAATGCGGACCTCGCCCTCGAGCGCAATCCCGCCCGTGATCTGCAGCTTATCCACGGCCCACAGGGTCCTGCGAGCTGCGCGCCGCCCATTCCTGCGGGGTGTAGGCTTCGATGGTGAGCGCGTGGATCTCGCCGCCCATGCTGGCGCCGAGCGCCCGGTAAACCAGCTGATGACGCGCCAGCAGCCGCAGCCCGTCGAACTCGGGCCCGATCAACCGGGCCGCGAAGTGCGTGTTGTCATCGGAACGGACTTCGACCTGGGCGCGCGGGAGCGCCTCGCGAATCAGTTCCTCGATCTGTTGTGGCGTCATGGGAGCTCGCAATCTTAAGCCAATTGGGGTGACAGGAAGACGCCATCTGCGCCGTCGTAGGGGCTATCATGCCCGGCGCGAGAGCCATGATGAAGCCGAACGAACACAGTGCCACCGGCGATCAGGCCCTGCTGGAAAGCGCCGCGCGCACCATTGAAATCGAGGCCGCCGCACTGCAGGCGCTGCGCGCCGGACTCGATCACTCCTTCGCCCGGGCCTGCCGGCTTTGCCTGGCCTGCACGGGCCGGATCGTCGTCACCGGAATGGGTAAATCCGGCCACGTCGCGCACAAGGTGGCCGCCACGCTGGCAAGCACGGGCAGCCCCGCCTTCTTCCTGCATCCTGGCGAGGCCAGTCACGGCGATCTGGGCATGCTCACGCGCGGGGATCTGCTGCTGGCGCTGTCGAACTCGGGCGAGACCGCCGAGGTGCTGACGTTGCTGCCGCAGGTCAAGCGCCTGGCAGTGCCGCTGCTGGCGCTGACGGGCAACCCACTCTCGACGCTGGCGCGCGCCGCCGACGTGCACATAAACGTGTTCGTGCCGCAGGAGGCCTGTCCGCACAACCTGACGCCGACGGCGAGCACCACGGCCGCACTCGTGATGGGTGATGCGCTGGCGGTGGCGCTACTCGAAGCGCGCGGCTTCTCTGCCGAGGATTTTGCGCGCTCTCATCCAGGCGGAAGCTTAGGTCGACGCCTGCTCACGCGCGTGGACGACATCATGCGCCGCGGCGATGCGCTGCCGCGCGTGCCTCCCGAGGCGCTGCTTTCGACGGCGCTGCTCGAGATGACGCGAACCGGTCTCGGGCTCACGGCGGTGATTGACGAGCAGGAACGAGTGCTGGGAGTGTTCTCCGATGGCGATCTGCGCCGCGCGCTGGATCGGCGCATCGACCCGCACAAGACCACGATGCGCGAGATCATGACCCCCGGAGGCCGGCGCATCGCTGCGCACGAACTGGCCGCCGCGGCCGCCGCGCTCATGGAAGCGCATCATATTACCGCCCTGATCGTCACCGATGCCGAACAGCGCCTGATCGGTGCGCTGAATGTTCACGACCTCATGCGGGCGGGTGTGGTTTGAAGAGGGTGCGCGCGGCGAGCGCGCGTAGCGCAAATTCCCGTGCTGCGCACTCGCGACCCGTGCCGCTGGCCATGATTCGCCTGCTGGTGCTGGACGTCGATGGCGTCCTGACCGACGGGCGACTGGCCTATGGCGCCGACGGCGAACTCGGCAAGACATTTCACGTGCGCGATGGCTACGGCATCAGGGCGGCGCGCGCCGCGGGCATTGAGATCGCAGTCATTTCGGGACGCGACTCCGCGGCGGTTCAAGCCCGCTGCCGCGAGCTCGGCATCCGTCACGTATATCTGGGCGTCGACGACAAGGGCGAGGCACTCGCCGCTCTGCTCGCCTCGCTGAAACTCAAGCCCGCGCAATGCGCCTGCGTGGGCGATGACGCGCCGGACCTGCCGCTGCTGCGCCAGGCTGGCCTTGCGGTCGCGGTTGCCGATGCCCATCCGGTCGCGTTGGCCGCCGCGCACCGCCGCACCCGCCAGGCAGGCGGGTCGGGCGCGGTGCGGGAGGTCTGCGATTGGCTGCTCGCCGCGCAGGCAACAGCGCCACGGACGCGAGGCCGCCGATGATCGTGCGGCTGCTCTTCGCGCTCTGCTCGGTCGCGATTCTCTCGGCCCTGCTCTACTTTCAGGACGCCGACAACGGCAATGGCGAGGGCGCCTCGAACGAGCTGCCCTCCCCGGATCCCGGTTTCGCCGCCGTGCACGGCCACCTGATCGAGACCGGTGAGGATGGCCTGCCGCTTTATCGCCTCGATGCCGAGCACATCGAACAGCCGCAGCCGCAGGGCACGATCTACCTGGCGAACCCGAAGCTGGACTACCAGCCCTCGCCTGGCAATCACTGGACGCTGACGGCGCTGCATGGCCAGATGCCGCAGGATGCGCATACCGCCGATCTCACTGGCGACGTACACGCCCAGGGCCTGCCCACCGGATCGGACTCGGTCATGCACATCGACACCGACCAGCTGCAGCTCGACATGACGCAGCAGCTGGCCACTTCGTCCTCGACGGTGCGCGTCGACTGGGGCGGGAACCGGCTCAATGGTCACGGCATGCGCGCGGATCTGAAGAACGATACGCTGCAGCTTGACTCCAAGGTGCACGGTGTCCTGCTGCATTGACCCTTATCGCCGCGATCGCGCTCGCGAACGCCACCTTAAACGCCACTGGCTGGGCGGTGCGGGCGCTTGCGCGCTGTTCGCATTGCTGACGGCGCTGTATCCCGGAAGGGGGTGGACCGGCGAAGCGGCGGCCAGCGATTTGCCCTGCAGCGAGCCGCCGATGTGCTATCGGGCCTCGCGCCTCGACGCGGAGCGCAATCGGGTCGTGCTTTACGATTTCGACATCGTCGACATGAGCCGGGGCGTCAGTCACATCAAGGCCGATCGCGCCGAGGGTGACGGCCTGGACTTCGCCAACAGCCGCTGGGTACTCACGGGACACGTGCAGCTGTTCATGCCTGAGGGGCATCTGTCGGCGGACAAGGCCACGGTGCTGTTCGCGAGCCAGCGCATCGACTCGATGACGGCCGAGGGCGCTCCGGCCGAATTCGACCATCCCCTCGAAAACGGACAGAAGGCGCACGGCCACGCGCAGGCCATCGATTACGATGTCGCGCACAACGAGGTCCAGTTGCATGGCGACGGATGGCTCTCCGACGGCTGCAACGAGATCACGAGCGAACACATCTCCTACGACCTCATCTCGCAGCGCGTGCGCGCAGACAGCGCTCCCGGCGACAACGCGCGTGTCCACGGCACGATCCGCGCGGGCAATTCCACGCAGTGCGCCTCTGCGGGCAGCCGGCAGTGACCTTGCTGGCCGCGCGCTCGCTGCGCAAGCACTACCGCTCGCGCACGGTCGTGCGCGATCTCTCGCTCGAGATCCACACCGGAGAGGTCGTCGGGCTGCTCGGGCCCAATGGCGCCGGCAAGACCACGGCCTTCTACATGATCGTCGGACTGGTGCCCGCCGATGGTGGCTCGATCCTGCTGGATGATCGCGACCTGACCCCCCTGAGCATCGATCAACGGGCGCGCTTAGGGATAGGCTACCTGCCGCAGGAAGCCTCGGTGTTCCGCAAGCTCTCCGTGGCTGACAACGTCATGGCGATCCTGGAGCTGCGCGCCGAACTCGATCGCGCCGATCGCGAACAGCGGCTCGAGGAATTGCTGGACGAACTGCGCATCGCCCATGTGCGCAACACCCGCGGCATATCGCTGTCCGGCGGCGAACGGCGGCGCGTCGAGATCGCGCGCGCGCTGGCCGCCGAGCCGCGCTTCATCCTGCTCGATGAGCCTTTCGCGGGCGTCGACCCGCTGTCGGTGCTAGACATCCAGCGCATCATCCGCGAGCTGGCCGCGCGCGGGATCGGGGTGCTCATTACCGACCATAATGTCCGCGAAACCCTCGGTGTGTGCGCCCGCGCCTACATCGTCGACCGCGGCGTGGTGATAGCTTCGGGGTCCGCGGAGCAAGTCCTTGCCAACCCACAAGTCCGTGAGGTGTACTTGGGTCAGTCTTTCCGTCTGTAATCGATCGGAGCGGCCCTGTTAACCCTTACTATTCATAGATTTACCTTCTATGCGGCGTTCCTCGCGAAGCCCGAGTGCGGCCCCCTAGGCACGTTTCATGCTTAAGCCCTCCCTGCAGCTCCGGCTTGGCCAGCAGCTCACGATGACGCCGCAGCTGCAGCAGGCTATCCGCCTGCTGCAATTGCCGACCATCGAGTTGCAGGCGCACATCCGGGAACTGCTCGAGTCGAACGTCATGCTCGAGCAGGATGAGGACACCGAAAGCGGCACTTACGAGCAGCTTTCCACTTCCGAGACCGCACCGGAAACTGCCGCGACGCCCCAGGAGACCCCGGTCGAAGTCGTGGACGATGGCTGGAGCGACCGCTCGGTGGGCCCGGCTGAGAATCCCTGGAGCGGCGGCGATGATGACCGGCAGCAGGAATTTGCCGACTCCTCGGGTCAGTCGCTGCGCGATCACCTGCTCTGGCAGCTCGAACTGGTTCGCCTGGAGCCACGCGAGCTCGCGGTCGGCCGCGCCGTCATCGACGCGATCAACGACGATGGTTACCTCTGCGAGCCGATGGACGTCATCGGTGCGAGCCTCAAGCCCGAATTCGATCCAAGTGCCGATGAAGTCGAGCGGATGCTCGGCATCGTGCAGATGCTCGACCCCGCCGGCGTCGGCGCGCGCTCGGTCAGCGAATGCCTGCTGCTGCAGCTCGAGCAGCTGGGCCCCGCGACGCCCGGCCTGGCTACCGCCAAATCGATCGCACGTAACCACCTGGAACTGCTGGCAGAGCGGGAGCTGACGGCGCTGCGGCGGGAGCTGCGTGCCTCGGATGAGGAACTGGCCATGGCGGTGGCGCTGGTGCGAGCCTGCCATCCGCGGCCGGGAACGGTCCTGAGCGGCAGTGCGCCTGAATATGTGGTTCCCGATGTCTTCGTGCGGCGCACGCCGCGCGGCTGGTCGGTCGAGATCAACGCCGCCACGCTGCCGCGCGTGCGGCTCAACCAGGGTTACGCCAGCCTCATCGGCCGCAGCAGCAGCCACGCCAGCATGCGCACGCAGCTGCAGGAAGCGCGCTGGCTGCTCAAGAGCCTCGAGATCCGCAACGACACATTGACCAAGGTCGCCCGTTCGATCGTCGAACGCCAGGCCGAGTTCCTGGATCACGGCGAGGAGCACATGCGTCCCATGATCCTGCGCGACATTGCCGAGGCCATCGGCATGCACGAATCAACCGTCTCGCGCGTCACCTCGGGCAAGTACATGCACACGCCGCGTGGCGTATTCGAGCTGCGCTATTTCTTTTCGAGCCAGGTGGAAGGCAACAATGGATCGGGCACCTCCTCGACCGCCATTCGCGCCAAGATTCGCAAGCTCATCCGCGAGGAGGATTCGTCCGCGCCGCTGAGCGACAGCCGCATTGCCGAGATTCTCTCGGGCGAGGGGATTCCGGTCGCGCGGCGCACGGTCGCCAAGTATCGCGAAACGATGGGACTGGCCCCATCCAACGAACGCAGGCGGGTCAACGGCAAGTGAGATAGCACCAAGTGGAATAGCAAAGGAGACGAGGTCATGCAATTGAGCGTCACCGGTCATCATGTCGAGATCACGGCATCCATGCGCAGCTACGTCGAGAAGAAGCTCGACCGCATCGTCCGACACTTCGATCACGTCATCGACACGCATTTCGTGCTGACGGTCGAGAAGCTCATGCACAAGGCCGAAGCCACGCTGCGCGTCCGCGGCGAAACCATCCACGCACTTGCAAGCGAAGGCGACATGTACGCCGCCATCGATGCCCTTGCAGACAAACTCGAACGACGGGTACGCAAACACAAGGAAAAGCTGACCGATCACCATGCGCTGGAAGCCCAGAAAAGCGTACGCCTGTAACGCGTTCTTCAGGCCGGCGTCGCCCGACTCCCGGGCGACGCGGCCTCAGCAATTGATCGCGGCGCCGAATTTCGGCCTGAGTCGTTTTCCGTGCGCCTGATCTTTCTGAGCGGACTATCGGGCTCGGGTAAGAGCGTGGCGCTGCACATGCTCGAAGATCTGGATTTCTACTGCATCGACAACCTGCCGGCGGCGCTGCTGCAGAGTTTCATCTCGCACACCGTGCGCAGCGGATCGGGTGTCTACAAGCGCACGGCGATCGGAATCGACGCCCGCAATCCCGATGCCGATCTGGCGACCGTGCCAACGCTGCTCGATGAGCTCAAACGCAGCGGCATCCAGTGCGAACTGCTGTTCCTGGTCGCAAGCGACGAAGAACTGCTGCGTCGCTACGCTGAAACTCGCCGCAAGCACCCCATGAGCCGCCAGGGCGAGAGCCTGCACGATGCCATCGCGCTCGAACGCGCGGTGCTCGAACCGGTCGTCAATGCCGCCGACCTGGTGATCGACACTTCGCGCATGGGCGTTCACGAGCTGCGCGAACTCATCAATCGCCGCGTCGAAAAGCGGCGCCGGGATCGCATGTCACTGCTGTTCGAATCCTTCGGGTTCAAGAACGGCATCCCAGGAGATGCCGACTTCGTGTTTGATGCGCGCTCGCTGCCCAATCCCTATTGGGAACCTACCTTAAGGCCACTCACGGGGCGGGACGAACCTGTCATTCATTTTTTGCAGGCACAGCCCGGCGTCGCGCGCTTCATCGAAGAGGTCGGCACGTTCGTCGAAGCGCGGATACCTGAGCACCAGGAAGCCAACCGCCGGTATCTGACCGTGGCGGTGGGCTGCACCGGTGGGCAGCACCGCTCCGTGTACATTGTCGAGCGCCTGGCGGCGCGCATCGCCACACAATGGCCGCATGTAGTGCTGCGTCACTCGGCGCTGACCGACGCGTCCAGAACGATACGCGCGCTCGGCAGCGCCATCTGAATTGCCGCCCGCGATATCATGCGTGGCATCACGCGTGATATCAGCTGCCCGCGCGTTTGGCCGGGAAGCCACGCCTGATGAGTTCCTCGACCAGCTTGTCGCGATGCTCGCCCTGGATTTCGATCAGGCCATCGCGGACCGTGCCGCCGCTGCCACAGCGGCGCTTGAGCTCGGTCGCCAGCGACTCGAGCGCCGTGCCTGAGAGCGGCAAACCCGTAATGACCGTGACACTCTTGCCCGCGCGGCCCTGCGTCTGACGGCTCACGCGCACCGCGCGCGCTTCGGCCGGCCGTATCGGCTTGCCGCTGGCGCTCTTGCAGACGCACTGCGCCACCGGCCGGCGGCATCCCGGACATATCGCGCCGATTCCAGTGCCGTAGACGATGCTCATCGGTTTCTCTCTGACGGATAGATCACGGACTCAGGGCTCCAGGGCAAATGCTCGTGTTGGGATTCGAAGGCCACAAGGCCCGGCACAGCTACTTCCATCAGGATGGGTACCGTCTTCGCAGGCTGCATCCGCGTATTGGTGCGCCAGCGTATAGCACTGCGAGGCGGAGCGGCGCCGCGAATTCTTGCAGCGGGTGCAGCCGCCTGATCCCGACTCTGGCGTCTCTTCGAAACACAGCTGACTGTGCGACAATTCCTCAGCTCCATAATTTCGGCCAGGTGATCCCGTGTCGATCGAACTCAAACACCATCACGGCGGCATCAGCGTCCCCAATCTCGATGAATCCATAAAGTGGTACGGCGAAGTGCTGGAATTCGAGGTCGAGAAGATCTTCGATATTCCGCAAATCCCGGCCAAAGTGGCAATGCTGCGACGTGGCGATCTGCGCATCGAGCTCTTCGAGGTTCCGCAAGCCACTCCCATGTCGCCCGATCGGCGCATCCCCGACCGCGATGTCCATACCCATGGGAACAAACATATTGCCTTCGCCATCCGGGACGTCGGCCCGGTGGAGCAGGAACTGCGCGCGCGGGGGGCCGATATCGTCTGGGTAGGCCGTTTCAAGCACGGCTCGAACATCTTCATCCGTGACAATGCGGGCAATCTGATCGAACTCGTGCAAGAGCCGGGAATGTGGGGCGGGTGAGGTCAGCGCGGTGATAGACGTGCAATAGAGCGAAATGGAACCAGTCGGCAGATAAGTATCAGGAGAATTATTTGCATCGACGCAAATAATTCTCCTGATACTTATCTGCCAGTTGCTGCCTTGACGCTTTATTGCACGTCATTGCACGTCCATCACCGCGCTGCCGCCTGACTCGCCCGCCTCCATTGCCCCCATGTGGGGTCGAGGCAGAATGGTCGTGATATCCAATGGCGCGCCACCCAGAAAATCCATGATCTCCTGACGCTGCCGCATCGCATCGTTGTAGCCGAGCGCGATCAGCTCCGAGGTGAAGGTCGACTCGAACATCAGGTAGCTCGCCAGCTGGGCGCCGGCACTGCCACGCGCGCCCATGACGCGCAGCAAGGCACGCAGTGCCCGCGGCATGCTCTGGATGTGCTGCGTCGCGATCACCCGCAGATCGGCGCTGGGGGCGATCAGCAGCGTGGCGACCTTGTGCAGTCCCGGTACGGCGCTCGGGGCGATATCGACGACCTGATTCAGTCGCTGCACGTGCTCGATGTTGGCGTAGATCTGGTCCATGAACAGTGTGTCGAGCATATAGCCGAACAGCTGCCCGGGTGCTGGCGGTTGAATGGCCGTGCGCGGCCGCGGCGTGATGCCGGCAGCCAGTTCGGAGCGAACGCCGATGACGAACAATCTGTCGGCGCCAAGATGAATCGCGGGGCTGAGCGGCCAGAGCTGGCGCTGGGCGCCGTCGCCGTAGTACTCATCGCCCAGACGCACCGGCGGAAACAGGAACGGGACCCCGAGGCTCGCCATCAGATGATCCAGCCCAAGCCGGGTTCGCTCTCCAATGCGTTGCTGCCGTAACCAGGGCGCGAGGTCATCGGCCGCCTGGAAGAAGGCCACCGAGGCTGCCGAGTTGTAGCCGGTGGCGCAGAGAGCCAGGGCGCGCAGCTGGCCACGATCGATACTGCGCTGCAGATGGCGCCAATCGATATTGCGCGCCAGCAGATGCCGCAATGGGGAGTTGTCGAACAGCGATGGCGGCGGCGGCAACAGCCAGCCGCCAGAAATCAATGAGAGCATCCAGTGCAGACCGGAGCGCAGCATGCTCACCGGGTCGACCTCGAACACCTGCGAGACGTGAAAATTGGCCCAAACCTTCTCGAGTGCGGCCACGGCACGCTGCCAGCGGAACGCCTCCGCTCCCAGAACCGTTGCCGCCACGGCACCGGCCGACGTGCCGACGATGATCGGGAAAGGATTGGGCGCATCGGGCAGCATCTGCGCGATGGCCTTGAGGACCCCTACCTGGTAGGCGGCGCGGGCGCCTCCGCCCGGTAATACCAGGCCCACCGTCGGTCCGATCGGTGCGCGGCTTCCTTGGAGCGGCTCGGCGGCCATGGAGACAGCATAGCGGAGCCGGCGTGAACGCCGCATGTACCAAAGTCTCGTTGGCGGTGGGAACCGCCGGCGGGAGCCTAAAGGCGGCTGACGACGCGCAGGATCTGCATGGAGTTGGTGCCGCCGGACACACCCGACAGCTCGCCCTTGGTCAGGATCACCAGGTCGTTGATGTCCACGAGGCCCAATCCCAGCAGTCGCTCGAAGATCGAGCTGTACATCGCGCTGGTTTCGGTGCTCGTGATATCGAACGGCACCGCATACACGCCGCGATAGAGCGTGACGCGCGTGCGCGTGGCCTCATGGCGCGTGAAGGCGTAAATCGGCATGTCGGAACGGATGCGCGACATCCACAGCGGCGTCATGCCGGATTCCGTGAGGGCGACAATGGCACGCACGCGCATGTGATTGGCCATGTACATCACGGCCATCGAGATCGCCTCTTCGGTATTACCGAACTCTTCCTCGGCGCGGACCATGACCCGCATCGAGCCGAGCTGGTACTTCTCGGCTCCGCGGATCACATCCGACATGGCCTGCACGGCCTTGACCGGGAATTTTCCGGCCGCAGTCTCGCCCGACAGCATGACCGCATCGGTGCCGTCGAGCACGGCGTTGGCAACGTCGCTGACTTCCGCCCGCGTCGGCACCTGGTTCTGAATCATCGATTCCATCATCTGCGTGGCCGTGATGACCACGCGGTTGCGCGCCAGTGACTGGCGGATGATGGTCTTCTGCAGACCGGTGAGCTCGGCGTAGCCCATCTCCACGCCCAGGTCGCCGCGCGCGACCATGACGGCATCCGTCACGGAGAGAATGCCGGAGAGATTGTCGAGCGCCTCGTGTCGTTCAATCTTCGCGCATACGCGCGCTTCACCGCGCCAGCGGCGCAGTTCGGACTGGGCCCTGCGAATATCGTCGGCATCGCGCGCGAATGAGACCGCCAGATAGTCGACACCGAGTTCGGCCACCAGACGGATGTCCTCGAAATCCTTTTCGGTCAGCGCCGCCGCGGAAATGCCACCGCCCTGACGATTGACGCCCTTGCGGTTGGAAAGCTCCCCGCCCGAACGCACCACGGTCGAAATGCGGCTGCCGAACACTTTTTCGACCTCCAGCACGATCTGGCCGTCGTTGAGCAGCAGCGTGTCGCCCGCGTGAACATCCGAGGGCAGATTCTTGTAGGCACAGCCGACTTCGGTGACGGTGCCAGCCTGCGGATCGAGCTCGGTGTCGAGGGCGAACGGGGCGCCCTCCACGAGCTGCACGCAGCCGTCGCGAAAACTCTCGATGCGGATCTTCGGTCCAGCCAGATCCGCCAGCAGTCCGATGTAGCGCCCGGCTTCGCGCGCCGCATGACGCACCATCTCGACGCGCTTGCGCTGCGATTCACGCGTACCGTGCGAGAAGTTGATGCGGGCGACGTCGAGCCCGGCCTTGATCATGCCGGCAACCACATCGGCGTTGTCGGTGGCGGGCCCCAGGGTTGCAACGATCTTGGTTCTACGCAGTGTGTCCATGTTTCCTTGATGCCGGTTGGCGGCGCCTAAGTGCCGCGCGCTGCCGCCGCTGCGGCCGCGGCCGCGGCCGCGGCGGCGCGATCTTCCAGGACCGCGACCGCCGGCAAAGTCTTGCCCTCGACGAACTCAAGAAATGCGCCACCGCCGGTCGAAATATAGGAGATGCCGTCCTCCACGCCATATTTTTCGATGGCCGCCAGCGTGTCGCCGCCACCGGCCAGCGAAAACGATTTGCTGCTGGCGATCGCATTGGCGATGGCCTTGGTGCCCTCGCCGAACTGATCGAACTCGAACACACCCAAGGGTCCGTTCCAGATGATGGTGCCGGCAGACTTCAGGATGGCGTCGAACTGTTCGGCAGTGTCAGGCCCGATATCGAGTATGAGTTCATCCTCGGCCACCTGATCCACTGGCCGCACGTCGGCGTGCGCCGTGGCGGCGAACTCGCGCGCCACGACCACATCGACCGGCAGGGGAATCTCCGCGCCGCGCGCGCGCGCGCGCTCGAGCAGCGTGCGCGCCATCCCGAGCATGTCCTTCTCGCACAGCGACTTTCCGACCCTCACGCCCGTGGCGGCCAGAAACGTGTTGGCAATGCCCCCGCCGACGATCAGCTTGTCGACTTTGTCGAGCAGCGCTTCGAGCACCTGCAGCTTGGTTGAGACTTTCGAGCCGCCGACGATCGCGACCAGCGGCCGGGCGGGTTTGGCGAGCGCACGCTCGAGTGCCTCCAGCTCGGCGACCAGCAGGGGACCAGCGCAGGCCAGGGGCGCGTATTTCGCCACGCCGTGGGTGCTGGCTTCAGCCCGATGCGCGGTACCGAAGGCATCCATGACAAACACGTCGCAGAGCGAGGCCATCTGTCGTGACAGCGCCTCATTATCCTTCTTCTCGCCTTTGTTGAAGCGCACGTTCTCGCACAGCACGACGTGGCCGGCCGCGCAGTCAACGCCGCCAAGCCAGTCCTTGCACAGCGGCACGGGCTTACCGAGCAGCTCCGAGAGCTTGGCGGCCACGGGAGCAAGCGAGAATTCGCTCTCGAACTTTCCCTCCTCGGGCCGGCCGAGGTGCGAGAGCACGATCACTCGTGCGCCCTGCTGCATGGCGGCTCGCAGCGTCGGCAACGCCGCGCGGATGCGCGCGTCGCTGGTGACCACGCCATCCTTGACGGGCACGTTCAGATCCTCGCGGATCAGCACGCGCTTGCCGGAGAGCGTCAGATCGCCCATGCGCAGGACTTTCATACGGACTGGATTCGCCGCGTCCGGCTACGGCGCCCGCGACCAGGCGAGCGTGGTATCGATCATGCGATTTGAAAATCCCCATTCGTTGTCGTACCAGGAACACACCTTGACCAGCGTGCCCTCGATGACGCGGGTCATGCCGGCGTCGAACACCGACGAATGCGGATCATGATTGAAATCGACCGATACCAGCGGCTCATCGGTGTATGCCAGCACGCTCGAGAGCGGCCCGCTGGCGGCCGCGGCCTTCATGATCTTGTTGATCTCATCGACGGTCGTTGCACGCTTGGCGATGAAACTCAAGTCCACCAGCGAGACGTTGATCGTCGGCACACGAACCGAAAAGCCATCGAGCTTTCCCTTGAGTTCCGGCAGCACCAGGCCAACGGCCGCCGCCGCGCCAGTCTTGGTCGGAATCATGGAATGCGTGGCCGAGCGGGCGCGGCGCAGATCGGAATGATAGACATCGGTGAGTACCTGGTCGTTGGTGTAGGAGTGCACCGTGGTCATGACACCCGCGACGATGCCAACGGTCTCGTTAAGCGCCTTGGCGAGCGGCGCCAGGCAGTTGGTCGTGCATGAAGCGTTGGAGATGACCGTGAAGCTCGCCCTCAGGACCGAATCGTTGACGCCAAAGCAGACGGTCGCATCGACATCATCGCCACCGGGCGCGGAAATGACCACGCGCCTGGCGCCGCCTTCAATGTGTTTGCCGGCCTTGGCCTTGGAAGTGAACAGCCCGGTGCACTCGAGCACGGTATCGACGCCGAGGCTGCCCCACGGCAGCTTGGCGGGATCGCGCTCCGAGAGCACCTTGATGCGATCGCCGTTGACGAGCAGCGAATCGCCATCGACCTTGACCTCGCCCCTGAAGGGACCGTGCACGGTGTCGTGGCGTGTCAGATGCGCATTGATCTTGGCGTCACCCAGATCATTGATCGCGACTATCTGCAGCTCCCCACGCTTGCCACCTTCATACAGCGCGCGCAACACGTTGCGGCCGATGCGGCCGTAACCATTGATCCCAACTTTCAGCGTCATGACATGGTCCCTTTTATCGAAGCCATAATCTCTTGCAGCACATGCTCGGCGGTGATGCCGAACTTCTTGTAGAGCTCGGGCGCCTTGCCCGAAGCACCATAGTGATCGATGCCGATCACGCGGCCGCCGCTGCCCACGTAGCGCCACCACAAGGCGGTTGACCCCGCCTCGATGGCAACGCGGGCGCGCACCGCGGCCGGCAGCACCGATTCCCGGTAGGCCGCATCTTGCGCATCGAAGCGCTCGGTGCAAATCATCGAGACCAGGCGAACCTTTTTGCCCTGTGCGCTGGCGGACTTGACGCCCGCGAGCGCGATCTCCACCTCCGAACCGCTCGCCATCACGATGCACTCGGGAGTACCCGCGCAGTCGGCCAGCACGTAACCGCCGCGGCCGATGGCGGCGAGCGCCTCGGGGGTTCGCGACATCTGCGACAGACCCTGGCGCGTAAAGATCAGCGCACTCGGACCCGCGGTGTGTTCGATCGCCTCGCACCAGGCCGCAGCGCTTTCGACCGCATCGCAGGGCCGCCAAAGCGAGAGATTCGGTATCAATCGCAGGGCGTTGAGGTGCTCGACCGGCTGGTGGGTGGGTCCGTCCTCGCCCAGTCCTATCGAGTCGTGCGTGTAGACGAGCAATACGCGCTGATGCATCAGCGCCGCCATACGCACGCCGTTGCGCGCATAGTCGGAGAAGGTCAGGAAGGTGCCGCCGTAGGGAATGAGGCCGCCGTGCAGCGCGATGCCGTTCATGGCCGCCGTCATGCCGAACTCGCGCACGCCGTAGTACACGTAGTTGCCCGAGGCGTCGTTCGGCTCGATGCCTTTCGAGATTTTCTGCAGCGTGTTGTTCGAGCCCGTCAGATCGGCCGAGCCGCCCAGCAATTCGGGGAGCCTGGCACCAATCGAGTTCAGTGCGGCCTGCGAGGACACGCGCGTCGCCTGCGAGCCGGTGACGGTCTGCGCGGCGGCGATGGCGCCCTTGCGCGTCTGGGCCCAATCGGGTGGCAATTGGCCCTTCATGCGCCGCTCGAGTTCGGCAGCCAGATCCGGGTGGGCGTTTTTATAGCGGCTATAGAGCTGCTTCCAGTTCTCCTCGGCCGCTCGGCCCGCCGCCTCGTGATTCCACGCGGCCTTGAGCGGCTCGGGCACCGTGAAAGGCGGCGCGGTCCAGCCGAACTGCTGTTTGGCGCCTGCGATTTCTTCGGCGCCCAGCGCCTCGCCATGCGTGGCCTTGGTGCCGGCCTTGGTGGGGGCGCCCCAGCCGATCACCGTTTTGCAGCAGATGATCGAGGGCCGGTCCGTTTCCGCCTTGGCATTGCGCGTGGCTTGCGCGATCGCCTCGCCGTCGTGGCCATCGATGCTCTGCACATGCCAGCCGTAGGCTTCAAAACGCTTCGGCGTGTCATCCGCGAACCAGCCCTTGACCTTGCCGTCGATCGAGATCCCGTTGTCATCGTAGAACACGACCAGCTTGCCGAGCTTGAGCGTACCGGCCAGCGAACAGGCCTCGTGCGAGATACCTTCCATGAGGCAGCCGTCGCCGCAGAACACCCACGTGTGGTGATCGATGATCGGCAGCCCGGGCCGATTGAAGTGTGCCGCCAGTATTTTCTCCGCCAGCGCAAAGCCGACGCTGTTGGCGAGACCCTGACCGAGCGGACCGGTGGTGGTTTCGATGCCGATATCGGGTTCGTGCTCGGGATGGCCGGCCGTGCGGCTGCCGAGCTGCCTGAAATTGCGCAACTCCTCCAGCCTAAGCGGATAGCCGCTCAGATGCAGCAACGCATACAGCAGCATCGAGGCGTGGCCATTCGACAAAATGAAGCGGTCGCGATCCCACCAGTGCGGGTTCGCCGGGTTGTATTTCATGACATCGCGCCACAGCACTTCGGCGATGTCAGCCATGCCCATGGGGGCGCCCGGGTGGCCGGAATTAGCCCGCTCAACCGCATCCATCGCGAGGACGCGGATGACGTTGGCAAGCTCTCGGCGGCTGGGCATCGGGGAAATCTCCAGGCCGCAGTCATTGCGGCCGGTCATTAGTCTAACAGCCGATAGTCTGGCGGCAATGCGATCCACCGGCCGCGCCCACGCGACGGTGCCGCCTCGCCCCTTGGCCCACGGCTCAAATCGCGCCGATAGTCTCAAATCTGACACATCCGCGCGTGCTGCCGCCCTGCGCCCGTGGCAGCGGTAATCCTTCGGTTATACTGCGGCACTCACTCTCAGCAGCATGAAATCTCTCGATGTCCAACCAATATTTGTTCACCTCCGAGTCGGTGTCCGAAGGCCATCCCGACAAAATAGCCGACCAGATCTCCGATGCAGTGCTCGATGCGATCCTGCGCGATGACCCCAAGGGGCGCGTGGCCTGCGAGACCCTGGTCAAGACCGGCGTGGTCATCGTGGCAGGCGAAGTCACGACCAGCGCCTGGATCGATCTCGAGAAGCTCGTCCGCGAGACGGTGCTGCGCATCGGCTACAACCATTCGGACATGGGATTTGATGGGGCCAGCTGCGGCGTCATCAACATCATTGGCAAGCAATCACCCGATATCGCCATGGGCGTCGACCGCAGCGACAAGCGCAAGCAGGGCGCGGGCGACCAGGGCCTGATGTTCGGCTACGCCACCAATGAAACCGATGTGCTGATGCCGGCTCCAATCACGCTGGCGCACCGGCTGGTGAAGCGCCAGTCGGAAGTGCGTCGCCGCGGCAAACTCGACTGGCTGCGACCGGACGCCAAGAGCCAGGTCACGCTGCGCTATGAGAACGACAAGCCAGTCGGTATCGAGGCCGTCGTGCTCTCGACGCAGCACAGCGATGACATCTCCACCTCGAAACTGCGCGAAGCGGTCATGGAGGAGATCATCAAACCGGTGCTGCCCAAGAAGTGGCTCGATAAGAGGACGCGCTATCACATCAATCCGACGGGTCGTTTCGTCGTCGGCGGCCCCGTGGGCGACTGCGGTCTCACCGGCCGCAAGATCATCGTCGATACCTATGGCGGCTTTGCGCGCCATGGCGGCGGCGCGTTCTCGGGCAAGGATCCCTCGAAGGTCGATCGGTCGGCCGCTTACGCGGCACGTTACGTGGCCAAGAATATTGTCGCCGCCGGCCTGGCCGCGCGTTGCGAAGTGCAGGTCTCCTACGCGATCGGCGTCGCCGAGCCGACCTCGATCATGGTCGATGCTTTCGGCACCAGCGAACTCTCGCGCGAGGAATTGACGGCGCTGGTGCGCCGTCACTTTGACCTGACCCCTTACGGTCTGCGCCAGATGCTGGATCTGGCCCGCCCGATTTACCAGAAGACGGCTGCCTACGGACATTTTGGTCGCGAGGAGCCGGAGTTCACCTGGGAACGCACCGACAAGGCAGATGCCCTGGCCGCCGGGGCGCGCCGGCGCGGACGGCACCGCGCCGCCTGACAGTTGCAATGAGCTTTTGAGCAATCGTCGATTGATTGTGCCATTGAGCTTTGATTGAATTGACGCTGCCGCATCCGCGGCAGCCTGGTGACTGAGGAGCGCTGCGACAGGAGGCGAGGCTGAACGGCCCGCTAACGACCTGCCAGGCTCAGTCCACCAGCCTTGAGTCAACGGCGCTCGCACACCTTATGTTTAAGGAGTTGGAGCCACCATGACTGCCACAGCCCGTCCCGTTTCCGTTAACCCTCACGCCGCGGCGGATTTCCGCGTCGCCGATCTGGCGCTCGCCGACTGGGGCCGCAAGGAAATCGCGATCGCCGAAACCGAGATGCCCGGCCTCATGGCCATCCGCGAGGAGTTCGCGCCTACCCAGCCGCTGCGCGGCGCACGTATCACCGGCTCGCTGCACATGACCATTCAGACTGCCGTGCTCATCGAGACGCTGCAGGCGCTGGGCGCCGAAGTTCGTTGGGCTTCCTGCAATGTGTTCTCGACCCAGGATCATGCGGCCGCCGCCATCGCGGCCCGTGGCACGGCGGTGTACGCCTACAAGGGCGAATCGCTGGTCGAGTACTGGGAGTTCACGCACCGGGTCTTCGATTGGCCCAAGGGTGCGCATGCCAACATGATTCTCGACGACGGTGGCGATGCCACCCTGCTGCTGCACCTGGGCGCGCGCGCCGAAAAGGACGCCTCGCTCATCTCCAAGCCCGGCAGCGAGGAGGAAACGGCGCTGTTCGACAGTATCCGCGCCACGCTCAAACGCGATGGCAGCTGGTACTCGACCCGGCTGAAAGCGATCCGCGGCGTCTCGGAGGAGACCACGACCGGCGTCAAGCGCCTGTACCAGATGGCGAAGGAGGGCCAACTCGCCTTCCCGGCCATCAATGTCAACGACTCGGTCACCAAGAGCAAATTCGACAATCTGTACGGTTGCCGTGAATCGCTGGTCGACGGCATCAAGCGTGCGACCGACGTCATGGTGGCGGGCAAGATTGCCGTCGTAGCAGGCTACGGCGATGTCGGCAAGGGATCCGCCCAGGCCCTGCGCGCGCTATCGGCCAACGTCTGGGTAACGGAAATCGATCCGATCTGCGCGCTGCAGGCCGCCATGGAAGGCTACCGCGTGGTAACACTGGACTATGCGGCTGAGCACGGCGATATCTTCGTCACGGCCACCGGCAATTTCCATGTCATCACGCACGAGCACATGAAGCGCATGAAGAACAATGCGATCGTGTGCAACATCGGCCACTTCGACAATGAAATCGATGTGGCATCGCTCAAGCAGCATCGCTGGGACAATATCAAGCCGCAGGTCGATCACGTCATCTTTCCCGATGGAAAGCGGATCATCCTGCTGGCCGAGGGACGGCTGGTGAATCTCGGCTGCGGGACCGGTCACCCGAGCTACGTCATGAGCTCCTCGTTTGCGAACCAGACGCTGGCGCAGATCGAGCTGTTCACCAACACGGCCCGGTATCCGATTGGCGTCTATGTTCTGCCCAAGCACCTGGACGAGAAGGTTGCGCGGCTGCAGCTCAAGAAACTGGCCGCGGAACTCACGGAGCTGACCGACCAGCAGGCCCGCTACATCGGTGTCGATGCGGCCGGTCCCTACAAGACCGATCAGTACCGCTACTGAGCAACTTGCGGCGAAGCGCCCGCCACGTGCGGGCGCTTCGCCGCAAAGTTTGAGCTCGCGCCCCGCAGCGCTGTCGGCAAATTCCGACATGCAGCTCATTCCCGAATTTGCGTTTAACATTTCTCGCGCATGACAACGCGCGACTGAGCGCTGCGTCACCGCGTCGTTGGCCGGAAAATCGGCAACGCTTGAAGCGCATCACTGGGTCCATGTCGGCACGATAGTAGAATGCATTCCATGAACCGCGACCTCCGATTCCTGGTGCTATCCGATCCTCACTTGTTCGCAAATCCCAGCGGCAGCCTGCGTGGTATCAACACGCTCAATTCACTGCGGCGCGTGATCAGCGATGTCACCGCGCGCAAGCTTGCCTTCGACGCGGTGATCTGCACCGGCGACATCGTCAACGATGAACCCGAGGGCTACACGCACTTTGCGCGCGAACTCGCCGCGCTCGACAAGCCCGTGTACTGCATCCCCGGCAATCACGATGATCCCGCGCGCTTGGCGCAAGCACTGGCGGCACCGCCCTTCCAGGTGGGTGGCCATGTGGACATGGGGGCCTGGCGAATCGTGCTGCTCGACAGCTGTCTGCCCGGGGCTGCGCGCGGCCACCTGGCCGATTCACAGCTGCAGGCACTCGATGCCGCATTGTCGGGCAATGACCGCTACGCGATGATTTGTGTCCATCATCATCCTGTCTCGATGGGCAGCCGCTGGCTCGATGCGGTGGGTATCGACAATGCGGAGGCGTTGTTCGAAGTACTCGACGCACACGCGCAGGTGCGCGCCATCGCGTGGGGACACGTCCACCAGTGCTTCGACGCGCGGCGTCGCGGCGTGCGGTTGCTGGCGACGCCGTCCACGGGTGCGCAGTTTCTGCCGCAGGCGGACCATTTTGCGATCGACGCTCGGGCGCCCGCGTACCGGCGCCTGACCCTGCACCAGGACGGTACGCTGGATACGGAGGTGACCTGGGTCGACCAGGCCGACAGCATCCGCCTGCCCGCGCAGATCGCCTAAAGAGCCTGTCTGAGTATTCCGCGTGAGCCGCGCGGAATACTCAGACAGGCTCCTGACGCAAATCAAGCAGCGGCGCGAGCAACTCCAGGCGCGCAACCGGATCATCGCTTTCGAGCAGGCGCTGGAGCAGATCCTGATCGAGCGGCAACAGCTCGGCGATCCGATATCCAACCCAGCACGCATCCTCGTAGTCGGGCGCCATGAAGCGCCCGATGGTCTTGAGTTGCCCCAGCGCTTCGCGCAGTAAGGGAATCAGCGGCTGCAGACGCTCCGGCACGGAAACGCGGCCAGCGTCTTCGAGCCACTCGACCTCGGCGCAATTGAGCCCATCCGGACGCTGGCTGCGCGCGTGGATGCGGAAGCGCCGTTCGCCGTGACAGAGGATGCCCAGCAGCCCATCCTCCAGGGTTTGAAAGTCGACGATCCGGGCGATGGTGCCGATCGGGGCCGTGGTAACCTGCCGGTCGGTATCGCTGCCGTTCTCGACCAGCACCACTCCGAATGCCTCTTCACCGCGCGTGCAGCGTCCCACCATGTCGACGTAGCGGGTCTCGAAAATGCGCAGTGGCAGCAGGCCCCCGGGAAACAGCACGGTATTGAGCGGAAACAATGCGATCTGCGGCATCGGCACTCGTCGTCAACTTGAAAAAAAACGTGATTTGAGCGCCTCGAGCAGGCGCGTGTGCAACCCGCCGAAGCCGCCATTGCTCATGATCAGGACATGATCGCCGCTGCGCAGGCTGACCGTGAGATGCGCGAGCAGCGCGTCGAATTCGGTCTCGACGCGCGCGCGCGCGCCAAGCGGAGTCATGGCGCTGCGCACATCCCAATTCACGGACGGCGGCGCATAGAGCCAGGTCTCGTCGGCGCCGGCGAGTGACTGTGCCAGGGTCTGGCGGTGAACGCCCAGACGCATGGTCTGCGAGCGCGGCTCGAGCACGGCAATGATGCGCTGGTGACCGACCCGGCGGCGCAGTCCATCGATGGTCGTGGCGATCGCCGTCGGGTGATGCGCAAAATCGTCGTATACGTTCACCCCAGCCACGGACCCGCGCAGCTGCATGCGCCGGGCGACCCCCTTGAACCGGCTCAAGGCCTCGATGCCGCGCTCGATCGGCACGCCGACATGTCGGGCCGCCGCCAGCGCCGCCAGCGCGTTATCGGCGTTATGTGCGCCGAGCGAGTCCCAGACCAGGGAGCCATAGTCGCGTTCCTCGAAGCAGACATCAAAACGCGAAAAGTCGCCGGCCGCAGGCAAGCGGGCGCTCCAGTGGATGCCGGCCCCGCCTTCGCGTGCGAAGCGTTCGACAGGCGTCCAGCAGCCGGCCGCCAGCACGCGCTGCAGATTCTCGTCGGCGCCATTGCAGACGATGCGGCCGCCGCCCGGCACGGTGCGCAGCAGATGCTGGAACTGGCGTTCGATCGATGCGAGATCCGGGTAAATGTCGGCGTGGTCGTATTCGAGATTGTTCAGGATCAGCGTCCGGGGCCGGTAGTGCACGAACTTGGCGCGCTTGTCGAAGAATGCCGTGTCGTACTCATCGGCCTCGATCACGAAAAAGGGAGCCGATCCGAGCCGCGCGCTGGCGCCGAAGTTCTGCGGAATGCCGCCGATCAGGAACCCCGGCGCGAGTCCGGCGTCTTCCAGGATCCAGGCCAGCATGCTGGTGGTCGATGTCTTGCCGTGCGTGCCGGAGACGGCCAGCATCCAGCGCTGGCGCAGAACCGCCGAGGCCAGCCATTCGGGACCCGAGGCGTACGGCAGGCCGCGTTCAAGCACCGCTTCGACCACCGGCATGCCGCGCGACATCACATTGCCGATGACGACCACATCCGGATTGAGTTCGAGCTGTTCGACGCCGTAGCCTTCGATAAGCTCGATACCGAGCGCGGCAAGTTGGGTGCTCATCGGCGGGTAGACTTCACGATCCGAGCCAGTGACGCGATGACCGGCCGCGCGCGCCAGCGCCGCGATGCCGCCCATGAATGTTCCGCAGATGCCGAGTATGTGTACGTGCATGAGGAGAAAGACTGTCCCGAACCGCGGGCCTCGGTCAATGGCAGTAATATGCCGACGCTGATGAACAGATCGAATGCGTCCGACATCATCGTCGACCGGGCCGGCCTGTTGCCCGTGGCCGAGCGCCTGGCAGCGGCGCCGGCCGTGGGCCTCGATACCGAATTCCTGCGCGAGCGTACCTACTTCGCGCAGCTGTGCCTGCTGCAGCTGAGCGTCGCCGACGGCGCATTCTGCGTCGACACGCTGGCGCTGCGCGATCTGACGCCGCTGCGCGCGACGATGAGCAGTCCCGCCATATCCAAGGTGCTGCACGCCGCGCGTCAGGATCTCGAGGTGCTCTGGCCCGCCACCGGACCGGTGCTCGGGCTGTTCGACACGCAGGTGGCGGCGGCGCTGATCGGCCTGCCCGCCCAGATCGGCTATGGCGATCTGGTGAACCGGCTGCTTTCAATCAACCTGCATAAGGGAGAAACACGCACTGATTGGTCGCGCCGGCCGCTCAGTGCCGCCCAGCTCGCCTATGCCATCGATGATGTGCGCTACCTGCTGCCGCTGCGCGAGCGATTGAGCGAACGACTGGAGCGGTTGGGTCGACGAGCGTGGTTTGATGAGGAAATGGCCGAGCTGGACGCCATCGGCTCGTTTGAGGTGGATCCCACCCAGGCATTCCGGCGCTTCAAGGGGTTCGGGGAGCTGGATCCCGAGCGCCAGCGGCTTGCCGTTGCTCTGTCGGCCTGGCGCGAACAGCGCGCGATCAGCTCCGATCGGCCGCGCAACTGGATACTGGCAGACGCGGCATTGCGCGATATCGTCATGCGCGCGCCCCGCAAGCCCTCGGAGCTGGCGATGATCGCCGAGCTGCCTGAAGGCGTCCTCAACCACAGTGGCCCCCAGATCCTGGCACTCATCGAGGCGGCGGATCTGCCCGAACGGCTGGTCCCGTTGCCGCAACGCCATCGGCCCGACCCCGACACGACCGCCGCGATCCGCAAGCTGTCGCAACTGGCGCAGCAGATCGGACGGGAACTGGGCATGGCTCCGGAAATCCTGGCCACGCGACGCGAGATGGAACGACTGGTGGCCGGCGCGCGCGACGGCGCCGTCCTCAAAGGATGGCGGCGCGCGGTGGTGGGCGAACGGCTGCTCGGAGCGCTCTAGGGCGTGCTCACACTATTTGAAATGCCGCGGGGCGGTATAGCGCCGCGCCTGACGCGGGCCAGCGCCAGTAGCCGTGCGATCTCCTTTTCCATGTGGCGCGTCCCATCCAGCGCGTGAGCGATGGAGTCGCGTCCATCGGCGTTGAGCAGGTCGCCATAGCGCCGGGCGAGAAGCTCGACGAAGCTGGTGACCGTGGACAGTGATTCGTGCAGATGGTGCGAGGCGACGGCAGCGATACGCTCGAATTCATGGTCGCTTATCCGCAGTGCCTCGGTGGCTGCCGCCAGCTCCTGCGGCGCCTGCCTGATCTCGGTGATGCCGGCCGGTCGAAACAGGTTGAACTCGTGGGAGCACACTGCCGGCGGTGCCTCGGTAGGTTCCCGGCCGAGGATGCCAGAGGCAGCCGGATTGCAGTGCGTGAAGGTGCCGCTGATGCTGGTGACCACGACACCCTCAGCGATATTCTCGAACACGGCGACGAGCTGCTGGTAGCTTTCCTTCAGCGCCTCGTCGATGCGATGCCTGTGCATGGCAGTCTCAATTGCAACGCGAAGCTCCTCGGCCTTCACGGGCTTCATCACATAGCCGTACGGCTCGGGGAGGTTGACCAGTGCGATGGTCGGCTTGTCCGCCTGAGCGGCAAGATAGATGATCGGAGCATTGAAGCGCTGCCGCAGAAACATGGTGGCAGAGGTCCCATCGAGATCTGTGTTGAGGCCCATGTCGATGAGCATGACGTCGGGGCACCTCTTCGATGCCTCGACGAAGGCCTGCTCGGCAGAGCAGGCGGTGGCGAAAGCGTCGTAGCCCAGCCCGGCAACAATCTGCTGGGTATCGCGGGCGACGATCCCCTCTTGCTCGACGATCAGCACCCGAAGCGGGTGGGCAGCGCTCATTGCAGCCCGCTACCGGCGCGGGGGGAAGTCTTCATCCGACACCGGGTTTCAATGCACGCCACCCACTGATTTGGCCAGCCAGGGCGGCGCAGTCGCGCCCCTTGATGGATCTCTGGGACAAAGCTCACTCTGGCGATCGATTGTCGATGCTTTCGTCCAGGATGGCAGCTTCCGCCTCTATGCGGGATCTGTATGTACGGTAGGCCGCTGACAGCCCGTGAGCACTCACCTATTTCCGATACCGCACGGTCGGAGCTGGCGCAATCCGATCCAATGAGACGCCTTAGGGGGGCGTGGTCCGGGCCGCGGCCTTCAATGGCGGGGGCTTCGGCACCGAAGCCAGGGCCGCGATCAGCCGCGATGTCACCTCGTCCATGGGCGCGTCGGCATCGATCGTGTGCAGCAGCCCCTGCCCGGCGTAGTACTGCGCCAGCGGCCGGGTCTCGCGCTCGTAGACGTCCAGACGGCGGCGCACGGTGGCTTCTTCGTCATCGGGACGCTGGACCAGCACCGGATGGTCAGCGCATTGATCGCATCGCGCGGGCGAGCCGGGTTCAGACGCAGGCTGGTTGAAGACCCGCGCGCATTGCGGACAGCTGCGGCGTCCCGATATGCGCTGGATGATCTCGGCGTAGTCGACTTCAAACAGGACCACGGCATCGAGAGTGGAGCCGATGCCCGTCAGCATGGTCTGCAACGCCTGGGCCTGGGCCAGGTTGCGCGGAAAGCCATCCAGGATGAAACCACGCGCGGCGTCACGCTCACCGAGGCGCTCGCGGATGATCCCGAGCACGATCTCGTCCACCACGAGCATGCCGGCGTCCATGGCCGCCTTGGCGCGACGGCCGTAATCGGTACCGCGAGCTACGGCGCTGCGCAGCAGGTCTCCGGTCGAGATCTGCGGAATGCCGAAGCGCTGAACCAGGCGTTGAGATTGGGTGCCCTTTCCGGACCCCGGTGCCCCCATGAGAACGATACGCATCCACAAAACAGTACCGATCGGCGCCGGGAAGGTCAAACCAAGGTATCCTCATCAAGGCCACGCCGCGTTGCACCTGATGAGGATGGGGATGTCCGCTAAAAGGAAGTCAAGATCGCCGAAGGTCCCGGCCCGCAACGCGCTTTACGCGCAATCCGGCGGCGTATCGGCCGTCATCAATGCCTCCGCCTGCGGCGTGATCGAGACCGCACGCAAGCACCCGCGTGAGATCGGCAATATTTATGCCGGCCGCGACGGCATCATCGGCGCGCTGACGGAGAATCTGATCGACCTCTCGCGCGAAAGTCCCGCCACCATCCGGGCATTGCGCCATACGCCGGCCGGCGCCTTCGGCTCGGCGCGCTTCAAGCTCAAAGGCCTCGAGCAGAACCGGGCCGAGTACGAGCGCCTCATTGATGTGTTTCGGGCGCACGACATCGGCTATTTCTTCTATAACGGCGGCAACGATTCGATGGATACGGCGTGGAAGATCTCACAGATCGGCAGCACGCTGAATTATCCGGTGGTTTGTGTCGGCATTCCGAAAACCGTCGATAACGATCTGCCCATCACCGACTGCTGCCCGGGCTTCGGCTCGGTGGCCAAGTACATTGCTGTCTCCACGCTCGAGGGCGGACTGGACGTGGCCTCGATGGCGCGCACGTCGACCAAGGTCTTCGTGCTGGAGGTCATGGGGCGGCACGCAGGCTGGATCGCCGCAGCCGGGGGACTGGCCGGACGCAAGAGCGCGGAACCGCCGCACATCATCCTTTTTCCCGAGATCACGTTCGATAAGCCGCGATTTCTCGAGCGCGTGCAGCAATGCGTGACGGCCTACGGCTACTGCGTCATCGTCGTCTCCGAGGGCGCACGCCACGCCGATGGCAAGTTCCTGGCCGAGACGGGAACGCAGGACGCATTTGGCCATACCCAGCTCGGCGGAGTCGGTCCGGTGGTGGCAAACATGGTGCGCGAGGCGCTGGGCTACAAGTATCACTGGGCGGTGGCGGACTACCTGCAGCGCTCGGCCCGCCACGTGGCCTCGAAGACCGATGTCGAGCAGGCCTACGCGGTCGGCAAGGCGGCGGTGGAATACGCCCTGGCCGGCATGAATGCCGTCATGCCCGCGATCAAGCGCCTGTCATCGAAGCCCTACCGCTGGAAGCTCGTACCGGTTCCTCTCAGCGAGGTAGCCAACGTCGAGAAGAAGGTGCCGCGCCATTTCATCACCGAGGACGGCTTTGGCATCACGGCCGCCTGCCGCCGTTACCTGGAGCCTCTCATCGAGGGGGAAGACTACCCCCCCTATCGGGACGGGCTGCCAGACTATGTTCGCATCCGGGGCGTCCCGGTGCGGCGGCGGCTCAAAACCAGTTTCAAGGTGTGACCGGCGGCTGCCTGGCACGGCGGACGGCCGCGGCTGTGCTATATTTCGCGGCCATTTTCGCCGGGCATAGAGAAACGAGCCCGGCTCCAACAAACTGACATAAGACGACGCTTAACCGATCGAAGGAGATTGCATGGGTGCCACGAATTGGCTCTGGGTGGCCATAGCAGCCGGCGTCATCGCCGTACTCTACGGCCTCGCCTCGGTGAGCTCGATCCTCAAGTTGTCGGCCGGCAATGAGCGCATGCAGGAAATTGCCGCGGCCATCCAGACTGGGGCCAAGGCCTACCTGAACCGCCAGTACACGGCCATCGCGCTGGTCGGCGCGGTGCTGTTCGTGGTGCTCGGATTCGCGCTCAATTGGGCCACCGCCGGGGGTTTCGCGACCGGCGCGGTGCTATCCGGCCTGACCGGCTACATCGGCATGAACATCTCGGTGCGCGCCAATGTGCGCACTGCCGAGGCGGCGCGTGCAGGTCTGAATGCGGCACTGCAGGTAGCCTTCCGCGGCGGTGCCATCACCGGCATGCTCGTGGTGGGCCTTGGATTGCTCGGCGTTACGGGCTACTTCATGCTGCTGCGCAGCTCGCTGGGCGATGATGCGGCATTGCACGCGCTCGTGGGCCTCGCCTTCGGCGGCTCGCTGATCTCGATATTCGCGCGTCTGGGCGGGGGCATCTTCACCAAGGGCGCGGATGTCGGCGCCGATCTGGTGGGCAAAGTCGAAGCCGGTATCCCCGAAGACGATCCACGCAACCCGGCGGTCATCGCGGATAACGTGGGCGACAATGTCGGCGACTGCGCCGGCATGGCCGCGGATCTGTTCGAGACCTACGCGGTCACGATCGTCGCCACCATGCTGCTCGGCGGTTTACTGCTGCCGCAGGCCGGCCTCTCGGTGCTGGTATACCCGCTGGCACTCGGCTCGGCCTCGATCGTCTCATCGATCATTGGCACCTTCTTCGTGCGCGTCAGCGATGGCGGCAAGATCATGAACGCGCTGTACAAGGGCGTCGCCGTGTCGGGACTGATCTCGGCGGTGGCATTCTGGTTCATTACCCGCTCCCTGTTGCCCGACCTGGTCAATGCGCTGTTCGGTTGTGCGCTCATCGGCCTGGCACTCACGGCGGCGATGATCGTCATCACCGAGTACTACACCGCCACCGAATACGCGCCCGTGCGCGGTGTGGCGGCCGCCTCGCAAACCGGCCATGCCACCAATATCATCGCGGGCCTCGGCGTCAGCATGAAATCCACCGCGTTGCCCGTGCTCGCGGTTTGTCTGGCGATCTGGGGTTCCTTCACGCTGGCGGGCCTGTATGGCATCGCGGTCGCCGCCACGGCGATGCTGTCGATGACCGGCATGATCGTCGCGCTGGACGCCTATGGCCCGATCACGGACAACGCCGGCGGCATCGCGGAAATGGCCGATCTGCCCAAGACCGTACGCAATGTCACCGATCCGCTCGATGCGGTCGGCAATACCACCAAGGCAGTCACCAAGGGATATGCGATCGGATCGGCGGGACTTGCCGCGCTGGTGCTGTTCGCTGACTACACGCACAACCTGTCGGCGCATCTGGCGGCCACGGGCCGCCAGATGTTGGGCTTCTCCCTGTCCGATCCAGCCGTGATCATCGGCCTGTTCATCGGGGGTCTGGTGCCGTATCTGTTCGGTGCCATGGCCATGGAGGCGGTGGGGCGTGCAGCCGGATCGGTGGTCACCGAGGTGCGCCGCCAGTTCCGCGAAATCGCCGGCATCATGCAGGGCACGGCCAAGCCTGACTACTCGCGCGCCGTGGATCTGCTGACCCGCGCCGCCATCAAGGAAATGATCATCCCCTCGCTGCTGCCCATCCTCGTGCCGATCGTCATCGCCTTTGGCATGAACGCGCTCATGGGCCCCGGCGCCGGCATCAAGGCACTCGGCGGGCTGCTGATTGGCACCATCGTTACGGGCCTGTTCGTCGCGATCTCCATGTGCACCGGCGGTGGCGCCTGGGATAACGCCAAGAAGTACATCGAGGAAGGCAATTTTGGCGGCAAGGGCTCCGATGCCCACAAAGCCGCGGTCACCGGCGACACGGTGGGTGATCCCTACAAGGACACCGCCGGGCCGGCCATCAATCCGCTCATCAAGATCATCAATATCGTCGCACTGCTGCTCGTCCCGCTGCTATAGGCCCCTACGGAGCTCCGCTCCGTGGCGTGGCGCGGTTACTGGCTCGCAGCGCTGCTGACGGCCGCGGCACCCGCGGCGCCGGTGCCCGCGGCCGGTGCGCCGTTGCCGCGCATGCCGGCGCCCGGCGCGCACGATCGCCTGCTCGTGATCGCGCCGCATCCCGACGATGAATCACTCTGCTGCGCAGGCCTGCTGCAGGAAGCGATCGCGCACGGTGCAGCCGTGGGAATCGTCTGGATCACGGCTGGGGACGGCTTCGAGCTCGACGCGCTGGTGGTCGCACACACCATGTCACCCGGTAGCGGCACGATGCAGCGGCTCGGCAAGCAGCGCCTGCGCGAGGCGCATGCCGCAGCCGACGAGCTTGGCGTGCCGCGCGCCTCGCAGTACGTGCTGGGCTATCCGGATCGGGGCGTGCAGGAGATTCTGGGGCCCTACCACGACCGCACCTATCGATCCCGGTATACGGCGAGCACGAGTGTGCGCTATGCCGACGCCGTAAGCCCGGACGCGCCCTACAACGGCGCCGATCTCGAGCGCGACTTCGAACATGTGATTGTGGATTTCCGCCCGACGCTGGTGCTGGCCCCCGCGCCGCAGGACCTTCATCCCGATCACCGCGCCAGTGGTGAGCTGGCGCGGCGGGTACTGGGGCGGCGAGGCGAGCTTAGCGAACTGCGCTACTGGATCATCCATGCGCGGGGATGGCCACGCCCGCTCGGACTGCAGCAGGATCTGCCGCTTGCGCCGCCCGATGCCGCCGCTCAGCTGGACTGGGAATCGTTGCCACTGAGCCCGGAGGAACGGGCGCGCAAGCTCGCCGCGCTCGGCGAGCACCGTTCGCAGATGGAAGTGATGGCGCCGCTCATGCGGGCCTTCGTCCGCAGCAACGAGATCTTCGCGATGCCGGGCCGCTAGCGGCGGAAGCCGGTCTCCTAGGCCGCCATGGCCAGCCGCTCGGGGCGGCCGACCGCGAATCCCTGCAGATAGTCCACGCCCATCTGGCGTGCAGCGTCCATGGTGCTCGCGTCCTCGACCTGCTCGGCGATCACCTTGAAGTTGAGTGTGCGCGCCAGGCGGATCATGGCAGTGACCATGGCCTGGTTGACGGTGTCGCGCGCCAGGTTCTTGAAGAAGGAGCCGTCGATCTTCAGGTAATCCACGGCGAGGTTCTTGAGGTTCGCAAAGGAGCCAATACCGCTGCCGAAATCATCCAGCGCAAAGCGGCAGCCCATGCCGTGCAGCACACCGACGAAACGGCGCGCCTGCTCGAAATTGGCCACCACGGTGCTCTCGGCGATCTCGAAGCAGATCTGCGCCGGATTGGCCCCGGTCGAGTCCAGGCACTCGACCACGAACTCGAGAAACTGCGCATCGGCGAGCGTCTGACCGGAGATATTGATGGCGATGCTGCGTTTGGGAGCGATGGCAAACGCACCGCGTCCGAGCGCCGTCAGCGTGGTCTGTACCACCCAGCGATCGATCAGCCCCATGAGCCGATAACGTTCGGCGGCACGCAGGAACTCGAGCGGAGCGAGCTCCTCGCCATGCTCGCCGCGCAGGCGCACCAGCACTTCCATGGCCGGACCTTCGTCGTTGGATGCATAGGATGCGACGATCGGCTGGCAGTAGAGCTCAAATCGGCTGTCGCGCAAGGCCCCCTGCAGCGTCTGCAACCATTGGATCTCGCCGGTCTGGCGCGCAAAGGCTTCATCGCGCGCCGAGTACACCGCCACGTGGCCGCCCTGGCGCTTGGCGACATAGCATGCGGAATCAGCGGACGCCAGCAACTCCTCGATGCTACCGCTGTCATGGGCGATCTCGACCAGGCCGATACTGACGCCGACGTTGAAGATCCTGTCCTTCCACACGAAACGAAAATCCTTGACCGCGCGATAAACGTCATCGGCAATCTGGCGCGCCTTGTCGAGCGGACAGCCTACCAGCAGCATGCCGAATTCATCGCCGCCGATGCGGGCGACAGTGTCGGAATCGCGCACTGCATCGCGCAGGATCTTTGCCGCCTCGCGCAGCATGGCATCGCCCGCCTGGTGGCCGCTGCTGTCGTTGATGCTCTTGAAGCGGTCCAGGTCGAGGTAGCACAGCACGCTTGAACTGTCGCCGCGGTGCGCGCTATCGATCGCATCCTGCAGGCGGCGTTCAAAGTCATGGCGATTGAGCAGGCCGGTCAGTGCATCGTGCGTCGCCTGGTAGGACATCTGCCGCGCCAGGCCGCGCACTTCGGTGACATCGTGCAGCATCACGACCACACCGAGGCTCTCGCCGGTTTCCATGCGGATCGGAGCGGCCGAGAGTTCGACCAGACGCTCGCCGCTTCCGCCGCGAATCATCAGTGCCCGGCGGCCGATGTTGAGCGGCGCGCCGGCGGCCAGCGCCTGGCGCACGGGCTCGGTCAGCAGCTTGCGATCGGATTCCTCGACCACGCGGGCAACCTCATCGATCGGCTTGCCGGCGGCGCTGCCGGCATCCATCCCCAGCAGCCGTGAGGCGGCCAGATTCAGGTGCTCGACTTTGCCCTCGCTGTTGATCGTTACGAGCGCCTCGGGCAGCGCTTCGAGTGCCAGCCGCGCGGGCGAGCGCCGCTCGGTCGGCTGCAGCGCCTCGACGGTTTGCGTCGGTAGCACTTCGACTCCGACGATCAGCAGTGCCTGCTCGCCTTCGTGTTCGACCGGCCAGGTCGACAACTCCAGCCGCGAGTGCTGACCCTGGTATCCGATCAGATCGACCTCGTAGCGTTCGGCGGTCGACTCACCGAGCAGACGCCGGCGCACGTTATCGGCCACCAGTTCGGTGTACTCCGGCGGCACCAGGTCGGCCAGGCGCCGACCAAGCAGTTCCTCGACGGGCGAACCGACGAGGGTGGCGAAATGCGGATTGGCATAGCGGATCGACTTGCCGTGTATGAGCACCGCTTCGTGCACGCGATCACCCAGTGCGCCAATCGGCGCGCTGCTGGGCATTTGCTGATCGGCGGCGGAGGATGCGCGTGCCAGCAGATGATTGACGGCGGTGACGAGCGCGGCGAGTTCGGGCTGATCTGTCTGCAAATCTATGCGTGTCTTCAGCGAACCGCCGATGGCGGTGCGCTGGACCTGGCGCGAGACTTCTTCGAGAGCAGTCAGCTGCCGTCGCTGCAGAAAGTACAGAACCAGGAGTAGCAGTGCAGCGACACCGAAGAGCAGGCAAAGCAACGCGATTATCGACATCAAGACAGTCAGTTCACGCGATGCTTTCCTTGGGAGGAGGGCCAAGCTCTGCCATCGCACGCAGCCGCAGCATAGCCGAGACCGGGGTCGACCCCATGCTATTTCACCATATGCTGGCCAGAGCGCTCTTGGCAGATGGGGGAAAAACCCTTAACGTCATCTGATGGGGAGTCTGGATTACGTCCAATGCTGACCGAAGCCGCCCGCGAGCAGATGGTCGATCAGCAGGTGCGGGCCTGGGACGTACTCGATGAGCGCATCCTCGATACCCTGCGCGCCGTGCGGCGCGAGCGCTTCGTACCCGAGCGCTGGCGGGAATTGTCTTTCGCCGACACCGAAATCCCCCTGCCCTGCGGCAAGCGCATGCTGCGACCCATGTTGGTCGGCCGGCTGCTGCAGGCCGTGGAACTGCGCGGCGGCGAGCAGGTGCTCGAGATCGGCACCGGCTCAGGTTATGTCTCAGCCTGTCTCGCGTTGCTTGGCGGCCAGGTGCAAACCATCGAACTGCACCCCGAAATGGCCGAACTCGCGCGCGAGAACCTTCAGGGACTCGCCGCCGGGTCGCCCGTCCACGTCGTGACCGGGGACGGCATGGAGCTGGACGAAACCCAGCGCTACGACGTCATCGTGCTGACGGCGTCGCTGCCGATCTACGATTCGCGATTCGAACGCGCGCTGCGCCCCGGGGGCCGGCTGTTCGTCGTGGTGGGCGCCGCAGCGCCGCAGCGCGCCTGCCTGGTCCGTAGCGCCAGCGACGGAGACTCGGCCAGCGAGCCGCTGTTCGAAACCTCTATCGAGGCGCTCGAAGGCGCTTTGCGGCCGGCGGTATTCCGCTTCTGACACATGACCAGCGTCCCCGATATCGGACCGCAGGAGCTCAAGCGCCGGCTGGATGCGGGCGAGAAGCTCACGGTGCTCGACGTACGAGAGCCGTGGGAGATCAAACTCGCAAGCCTGCCGGGCACGCTCAACATCCCGCTGAATGAAGTGCCGGCGCGCTTCAGCGAACTGGACCACAGAGCTGCGCTCATCGTCATGTGCCATGCCGGCGGCCGCAGCCGCCGCGCGGCCGAGTTCCTGTCCGCACGCGGTTTCACGCACGTGGCTAACCTTGCTGGCGGCATCGACGCCTGGTCGCGCGACATCGATCCCGATCTGCCGACGTACTGACCGTGGTACGCCAGACGGCGATCGGATTGCTCGCGACGGTGTGCGCCTGTCACCCACCGGCCGTAGCCGCCACCGATCTGCTGGAAGTGTACGATCGCGCGCAGATTTCCGATCCCCTGCTGCAACAGGCGACGGCGAGCCGGCTCGCAATTCGCGAGACGCGCACGCAGGCGCTGATCGGCCTGCTGCCGATCGACCTGAGCGCCAACAAATATTTCCAGGGCATCGGCGGCCTGCCCATCACGACTCCGGCGACCGCCTCCCTGAGCCTGGCGGTGAACCTCTTCTCCTGGAGCAGCTGGGTGGCGCTCAAGGCGGCCGATGCCACCGTCGCGCAAAGCGAGGCGAATTTTCTGGCCGCGCAGCAGAGTCTCGTGCAGCGTGTCACGGCACAGTACTTCGCGGTGCTCGCCGCGCAGGACACGCTGAGTGCCCAGCAGAGCGCCCTGCAGTCGGTGCAGATCCAGCTCGACCAGGCCGAGCAGCGCTATAACGTCGGGCTGTTGGCCATCACCGATGTCGAGATCGCGCGCGCCTCGCGGGACAGCACCAATGCGGCCGTTATCGCGGCCAAGCGCACGCTGGCCACACAGAACGATCTGCTGCGCGCGATCACGGGTGAGACCTACCGCACGCTGGCCGGCCCCGGGGACGACATGCCGCTGCTCACGCCCGCACCTGCCAGCGAGGATGCTTGGGTCAGCACGGCCATGGAGCAGAACGCGAGCCTGACCGCGAGCCGCATGGCCGCGGACATCGCGCGGGACGGTTTGCTGTCCGCCTACGGCGGCCATCTACCGACGATCGGTATCAATGTCTATCGAAACTGGGCGCTCGAGCACGGCAACTTCACGCCGCCGGCACAGGTGGAAGCGTTGCTCGGACAGCTGACGCCTTTCACGGGCAACTCCGACACGATCTGGCAGATTGCCATTTCGGTACCGATCTTCACGGGCGGCGCGGTCTCCTCCAGGGTGCGCCAGGCGCGCTATACGTGGGACGCCGCCAAGGCGGGCCTCGATTACAGCTCGCGCCAGACCGAGGAGCAGACCCGCGATGCCTACCAGGGCGTGATCAGTCAGATTTCGCAGGTCGCGGCGCTCAGGCAGGCGGTGCACTCAAGCCGCGTATCGCTGGAAGCCACGCAGGCCGGTTATACGGCCGGGATCAAGACCGCGGTGGATCTGCTGACCTCACGAGAACTGCTGGTCCAGGCCGAGACCAACTATGCGCAGGCCAAGTACGGCTATCTTGACGACATCGTCTCGTTGCGACTGGCAGCAGGCAGTCTCGATCGCCATACGGTGGAGATGATCAACGCCTGGCTCAACGAGCAGATGCCCGCGCAGCCCGGCCCGGGTGCGACACCGGCGCCGTCACCGTCAACGGCCACTGCCCCCTGGTAGGGACGCTGTGCGCAGGTACTCAGACGTACAGAGCACGTAATCCTGCTGTATCGCGCAGTCGAACGCGGCGAGTTCCAACCAGTTCGATCAGGGAATCATGCGCAAAATGCGAAAATGTCCGCGATACGGTTTCCATCGTAAGGCCCAGATAGTCAGCAATGTCCCTGCGCGGCATGGCCAACTGGATGTCGGTGGTGCTGTTCGAATACTCCAGGCATTCGATCAGGAACATGGCGACCCTTTCAGCGGCGTTTCGTCGTCCCAGTGACAACGAATGCTCCTGGGCACGCGCGAGACTGCTCAGCGCAGCTGAAGACAGCTGCAGCCGCAACTGTTCGTTGTTCGCGGCCAGTTTCTCGAGGCTGCGGCGGCGATACGCAATAACCGTGCAATCGCAGGCAGCTGCCGCCGAAAGGGTGTAGCTGCCGCCAAGCTCCAGGCCAAAGACCTCACCTGTGGCCCGGAAGCAGTCCACCTGCCGGCGGCCGTCGCGCAGAAATCTGTAGGTGCGAACCACACCGGCCTCCACCTTGAACACCTGATCGGCATCATTGCCGTAGCCGTAGATCTCCTGATCGCGCTCGAACCGAAGTGCTCTGCCAGTTACCTGCAGGATACCGTCGTACCCCCTCCCGTAAATGCCCAGCTTCCGGGTCTCATTAGGATCCCGGACGCCGTCGTTCACGGCCGAGCCGTCGCCAGCAATTGAGAGCATCTTCGAAATGACCCGCTGTGAAGCACAATTTGCCGTGTACGTTGCACGTCCGGTGCGGCCGTGTCTGTACGTGGCCGAACATTGCGTCAGATCAGGCACGATTATGGGCGTCCATCAGGCTAAACCGTGGACCAGTTCCCCCGATCCCTCACTCTCGATGTACCGAGGCTTCGCCCAATTCGTGACTCTCGGGGACGATCCTTCCGGCGCGTAGCAGCATTGATACCTGCGCCGCCGGCAAGGGCTTGGAGAAGTAGTACCCCTGCACCTTCCGGCAACCCCAGGATCTCACCAACTTGAGCTGTTCTGCCGTTTCCACGCCCTCCACCACCACATCGAGGTTGAGTTGGTGCGCGAGCCCAATCGCCGCTTTGACAATCACCGCTGCGCTCGAATTGCTGGTCAGGCCGGTGATGAAGTTCTGCGCAATCTTGATTCGATCCACCGGGAAGCGGCCCAGATATTGGAGTGAAGAATAGCCTGTACCGAAATCGTCAATGGCGATGCGATGCCCCGCCTTTCTCAGCCGCAGAAGAGCGTCGTTGTGCGCCTGAGACACTACCATCAGTACGCTCTCGGTCAGTTCGAGCTCCAGGCGCTCCGGCGGCAGCGCGGTTTCGGTCAAGATCTCGGCAATGCCAGTCTCCAGCGCCATAGGTGTCTTGAACTGCAGACCCGATACGTTCACCGCCATCAGCGGCGGTGCGATGCCCGCCTCGATCCACTCCTGCATCTGCCGGCACGCTTCATGAATAACCCAGCGTCCGAGCGCTGGAATCAGTCCGCTCTGCTCAGCCACCGGGATGAAGATATCGGGCAGAATCACACCCCTCTTGGGATTTCGCCAGCGTGCCAGCGCTTCGACGCCGACGAACTGCCCGGTGTCGACATCGATCTGCGGCTGGTACAAGAGGAACAGTTCGCCCCCGGTCATGGCCTCGCGAAGCTCCGCCCCCAGCGTGACCCGCGTACGAACCGCGAGGTCCATGGCGTCAGTGAAGAACCGATACGTACCTCGCCCCTCGGCCTTGGCGCGATACAGTGCGACGTCCGCGTGCGACAGCAGGATTTCGGCGCTCGGCGATTCGGCCCCATAAACAGCGATGCCGATACTGGCGCCACTGCCAAATTCGTTGCCCTGGATCGCGCACGGCAAACTGATCGCACTCAGCAGTTTGGCCGCCAGCACGGCAGCCTCGAGCGGCTCGGAGATGCCGGTCTGGATCAGCGCGAACTCATCACCGCCAAATCGCGCCACAGTATCGGTGCTGCGAATTGCGCTCTGCAGTCGATCGGCCACGCACTGTAGCAACAGGTCCCCCACGGGATGACCTAAGGTATCGTTGACATCCTTGAAATGATCCAGGTCGAGATAAAGGACCGCGAATATCTCGCCGGAACGCTCGGCGCGCTCGATGGCTTCCTTTAGCGTATCGACAAACACGGCGCGATTGGCAAGACCCGTGAGGTTGTCGTGACGCGCCGAATATCTGATTTGCTCGACGATGCGCTTGCGCTCGGTGATGTCGCGTATGGTCGCCACCGCGTGCCATTTCCCATCCAGGAGCATGCTTGCTACCGAAATCTCTACCGGGAATTCGGCGCCCCCCTTGCGTATCGCAGCCAGTTCGAGGGTCTTTCCTAAGATGCTGCCCTGCCCGGTGGCGGCGAATACCTTCATGCCCATAGTGGACTTGTCGTGAAAGCGGGCCGGCGCGAGCCAGTCGTGTACGCTTTTACCGATGGCCTCGCCGGTGCTGTAGCCGAAGATGCTCTCCGCCGCACGGTTCCAGTAAACCACCGTAGCGGCCGCATCCATCATGATGATGGCGTCCTGGGCGGTATCACTCACCGCGCGGAAGCGCTCTTCGCTGTTTTGCAGCAATACCTGGGCCTGTTCGCGCAGGATCAATGCACCCACTACCTGTGCCAGTGTCTTGAGCACGTCGATCTCGGCCCCAGTCCATGGCCGTTCGAGCTTGCAATCATCAATTCCCAGGTATCCCCAATACTCTCCCGCAACCAACAGCGGTACCATCAAGGTCGAGAGATTGCGCATCCTGCGCATGAGTTTCCCTACCACGGTGCCAGCCGCAGCGGTGTGGGTAATCACGGGCTCGCCGGCCAGCAGCGGCGCAAACCACGCCGCGAGCTCGGGCGAATCGGGCGCGATGCTCGACAGGGCTACGGCATCCAGAGTCGGAATATTCTGGCGTTGCCAGGCATGCACCATTGAAACGGCAGATCCGCCCGCTGCTTCGTCAGAGCGGGCCAGGATGTATATGCGGTCAACGTTCAATGCGTTGGCGGCCATCTGCAGGGCCTGCGGCATGGCAGCAGCCAGCGAGATGGCGGTGACGAGTTCGGTTACGCACTGAGTCACCGCGTGTGCGAGAACGTCCCTGTAGGCCAGAGCCAGCTCCGCCTGCCTGCGATCGGTAATGTCTATCAGACTTGCGCGCAGCAGCCGTCCGGTGACCGTCGGCAGGCGGACCAGTTTTACTTCGCAGGTGCCCTCGCGACCCTTGGCGTTGCGGAAGCGCCGCTCAAAAGCGGACACGACACCGGCCGGTGCCTGGCGATTGTGTTCCTCAAAGCCGCCATTGAGGGAATGCCCGTCGTTCGGCTCGGGCAGGAAAAACTGCAGTGGGCCCGTCTTGAGCAGGTCGTCCCGGCTGCAGCCAAACAATGTCGCCGCGCTCTGGTTGGCGTCAACGAACCGTCCGGCGTCGACGTCATACAGTACGATCGCATCCGGCGCCTGCTCCACCAGCAGCCGGAACCTCTCCTCACTGGCCTTAAGCAGGTCCACGGCCCGTCGCTGCTCGGTAATATCCACCACAATCCCGATCAACGCAGGCTGGCCCTTGTAGGAGGCGACCGAAGCGTGCGCCAGGACGGGTACCAGGTTGCCATCCTTGCCCCTTATTGCCGTGATGGTTTGGGTTGCGGCCGGCCTTCCGTGAAGGTGTTCGGCAAAGGCCGCGCCTACCCGGTCCCTGTCGGCATCGGCGATGACGTCGAGGAAGGGTCTGCCAATCACTTCGGCTGGCGCATAGCCGAACAGCTTGCTGAAGGCGCCATTGATATAGGCCAGGGTGCCGTCGATGGTAATGATGAATATGCCCGCGATCTGTTGCTCGACCAGTCCGCGGAACTGGCTGGCATCCTCGCGAATCCTGTCAATCGACTGCTTCTGGTCGGTAATATCGCGGAAGAACCAGACTCGGCCGAGGTAGGTGCCGTCCTCCAGCCTGACGGGCGCCGAATAGCGATCCAGGATTCGCCCGTCCAAAAGTGCAATTTCGTCACGGCTGGAGCCATTGATATCGGCGTACAGCGCCACGACGCGTGCGACAAAGGTCTCGCGGCCAGCGACCTGCGCTGCGACCGCTTCCAGTACTCGCGCGTCGGATCTGCTCGCTATGGTCTGCGCCGACACCCTCCAGATCTCCACGAAACGCTGGTTGTAGGAGACGATCCTGGCCTGCGAATCCACGAGCAAAATGCCATCGAGCGAGGTTCGCTGAACCGCCGCATACACGGCGGCACCAAAATCCCGCTCTCGCTCCGCCTGCTCACGCATAACACGCATGCGCTCAAGATCTGACCCGATTGGGGCAGATGGCAGATCGGACAGCGATTTGTTGCTGGTTGTCGGCAAGCGGTTTTCCTGGACAGCCCCCGCGCGCGACTCAACCCAGCGCGTGGGGTTTTCCCGCGAATTCCTCCACCGCCAGCGTGGAGTCCACGTCGCTCACCAGATGTTCGGTGAGCCGTATGCGCAGCGCCAGATCGTTGTGAGAGTCGGCGTAGCGCAATGCGTCCTGTCGAGTCAGCCGGCCGGCTTTGTAGAGATCGAACAGCGATTGATCGAAGGTGTGCATGCCGACTTCGTTGCCCTTGCTCATGGCATCCTTGATCTCGTCCACCCTGCCTTTCTGGATCAGCTCGGCGACGTAAGAGGTGAGTAAGAGCACTTCCGTTGCCAGAACGAGTTTGCCGTCCGAGGACGCCAACAGGCGCAAAGAAACCACGCCCTTGAGGTTCAGTGAGAGGTCCATGAGCAGCTGCTTCTGGGCCTGGTCGGGGAAGAAGTTGATCAATCGCTCGATCGACTGATTGGCATTGTTGGCGTGCATGGTCGACACGCACAGGTGTCCGGTCTCGGCGTAGGCGATAGCGTGCGCCGCGGTTTCGTGGTCGCGGATTTCACCGATCATGATGACGTCCGGCGCCTCGCGCATGGCGTTGCGCAGAGCGTCACCGAAGGTCCGGGTGTCAATGCTGACCTCGCGTTGGTCGACCATCGAGAGCCGATGCGGGAACAGGAACTCGATCGGATCCTCGATCGTGAGGATATGGCCGTCGGCGTGCTCGGAACGGTAACGAATCATTGCCGCCAGCGAAGTACTCTTGCCGGAGCCTGCCGCACCGACGAACAGTACCAGGCCGCGCTTGAGCATGGCCAGTTTGACGCAGACCGCGGGCAGTCCCAGTTTCTCGAAGGTGGGGATGTCCGCTTTGATAAGCCTGATAACCATCGCCACCTCGCCGCGTTGATGGTAGACGTTGACGCGGTAGCGGCCTACGCCGTCGATGGAGAGCGACAGATTGGACTCCATGGTCTCCTCGAAAGCCGCCGTCTGCCGATCCGTCATGATGGACTGGGCCATTTGCTGGGCCTCGCCCGGTTTCAGGGCCGGCGCGTTGACGGCACGGGTCACACCCTCGATCTTCAGGTGAGGCGGCGTGCCGCAGGTCAGAAACAGGTCGGAGGCACCCTTGTCCGCCATAAGCTTGAGCAGCGCGTGTACGTCAGTCATTGCGTACTCATGTGGCAATAGTTACGCGGCGACGGTACACAGAAAGCCGACATGACGCACGGATCTGCGTCATGTCCTGGCGGCGGAAGTACGGCGATGGGCGGAAGCGACCGCGAAATTTGAGCCGCTCCTATGATCCATCTCATCAGCACGTGGCCGCGACGACGGTATCCTCGCGCCAGGGGCGGTGTTTGTTATGTACGGAGGCGTACGTGGAAGTGGTAGCCGAGAAAATCATTCCGGAGGTGGCCAAGGAGGTCTTCTTATGGCCCATACCGCCGTTCTTCCGCCTGGCGGCGCCACCGCTGGGGAGCCATCCACGGGCGTGCATCGTTGAATTGCTCAACGGCCGTACCATCATTGGCGACCTGCAGGCTTTCGATCCGCGTGAGGCCAGTATCGGCCTGGAGACTGCCGACCACGACGGGCTGCATCACCTGAGCCTGAACAGCATTCGCACCATCCAACTGAGCACGCCGCTTGCGCTTATCCGCGATGCCGGCCTCATAAGCGGTGCGGGCACGGATGCCATCCAGGTCGCCGACAAACGGGCGTTTGTCGTTCGTTTTGGCGACGGCAAGATACTGTCCGGAATTACTCGCGGATTCGTCAGAGAAAAGATCGGGCTTTTCCTATACATACTTCAAGGCGCGGAGGCTGGCGCCATGCGCTGCTTCGTGCCGGCGGAACAGCTGGGCGATGTACAGATCGGTCCGTTGTTGGGAGATACGCTGGTGCGCAGCGGACAGCTCAGCGACGCGGAGCTTGCTACGGCACTGGACAAACAAAAGAGTCTGCGCCAGGAAAAGCTGGGCCAACATCTTATGGCCCGCGGCATCGTTTCCCCGGAAGAACTCAAGCTGGCGCTGCAATCGCAACAAAACCGCCCTGTGGTGAAGCTCGGAGAGCTGCTGTTGGAGGCGGGTCTGATCTCCGCTGAGCAATTGGCCAGCGCCCTGAAACTACAAGCGGCTAACCGGCGACGCCATCTCGGCGACATCCTGGTCGAAATGGGCTTCGTCACCCTCATGCAGGTACACATGGCGCTTGCCGACAAGCTCGGCATTCCGTTTGTCAACGTACGCGAGTTCCGTCTCGATCCCATGGCGTTGGCATTGCTGGAACCGGGGGTCGCGGCACGCTATCGAGCGCTGCCGCTGGTGCAAACGGCAAATTCGCTGGTGGTCGCGGTCGAAGATCCCATGGCCATGGACTTTGCCCAGGATCTGCGCGTTCTTACGGGCAAGATCATCGTACCGGTGATTGCCAACCCGGCGGACCTGCGGCTGCGGATCGCCAAAGAATACGCGAGCCTCGCGCTGGCCGGCACCAGCGGAGATGCCGATTCGGATTCCGCGCCAGCCATGACAGGCTCAGGAGCCGGCGGCAGCAACGTGACGCACATGCATATTGAAGACCTGGCGAGCGCACTGCAACGGGAAGCTGCACCAAGACCCGACGCGAAAGACAATGAGTCGGACGCTCGGGTGACGGAAAATATTCTGGTCCGGCTGGTCAACAAGATCATCATCGACGCGTACACCCAGGGTGCCTCCGACATTCATATCGAGAACAACTTCGGCAAAGCCAATACCCGCATTCGCTTCCGCAAGGACGGCGACATGGAGGACTATCTGGAACTGCAGCCGGCCTACTCCAATGCGCTAATTTCCAGAATAAAGATCATGGCCAACCTGGACATCTCCGAGCACCGGCATGGCCAGGACGGCAAGATTGTTTTCGGCAAGGTCGGCGCGGTGCCGATCGATCTGCGCGTAGCGGTGGTACCCACCTCGAACAACCGCGAGGATGCGGTGCTGCGCATACTCGGCGGGGTCGAGCCGCTGCCCCTGGACCAGCTGGGCCTGCGCGGGCGCGATCTGGAAGAACTACGAAAGATGATCGCGCACACCTATGGCCTGTTCCTGGTCTGCGGCCCCACCGGTTCCGGCAAGACCACGACACTGCATTCCGTGCTGCACCACATCAACAATCCCGACATGAAGATCTGGACCGCCGAGGACCCAGTGGAGATTGTGCAGGCAGGGCTGCGACAGGTGCAGATCAATGCACACATCGACTGGACCTTTGCCGCGGCCATGCGTGCATTTCTGCGGGCCGATCCAGACGTGATCATGATCGGCGAAATGCGCGACGCTGAGACCACGAAAATAGCCATCGAGGCCTCGCTGACCGGACATCTGGTGTTCTCCACCCTGCATACCAACAGTGCCGCGGAAAGCGTGGTCAGGCTACTGGATCTCGGGATGGACCCGTTTAATTTCGCCGATGCGCTGATAGGCATCCTGTCGCAGCGACTGGCCCGAAAACTTTGCCCGAAATGCAAGCGCTCCCACCCAGGAAGCGAAGCGGAGATCTCGGAGTTGCTTGACGAATACTGCGCAGAAACGAATCTGGACAAGGCGGCAGTCCGGCAGCGGTGGTCTCAGGAATTCGCTACAGCTGGGCCATTGGCTTTGTACGAGGCCGTCGGCTGCGACGCCTGCCGCGCAGGCTACAAGGGTCGCATGGGCATCTACGAACTGCTCACTGCGACGCCCGAAGTGAAGCAGCTGGTGCGTTCTCGCGCCACGGTGCCGCAGGTTGTCGTCGCGGCGCGCGCGGGCGGAATGCGCCTGCTGCGACAGGACGCCATCGAACAGGTGCTGCGCGGAGTCATCGATCGCGCCTCCGCGCGGTCGGTCTCAAGCTAGCGCTGCGGCCTGGATGTCGTTGACAGCAACGCCTGCGTGAGTCGCAGCAGCTTGGCGAGGGCGCCGCGATGCGAATCCATCGCCAACCGCGCCGCATCGCCCTTACGGGCGCGCCGATCGGGATCACCGATCAGGCTCGCGAGCGCGGCCGCCAGCTCATTGGCATCGTGCACGGTGATCAACGCACCCTGCTCGGCCAGTGCCCGCGCTACGTCGGGACTGTTGAACTGTTCGGGACCGCTGACGACGGGCACTCCCAGTGCCGCAGGCTCGAGCAGATTGTGGCCTCCGACCGGCACGAGGCTACCGCCGACGAAGGCAACATCCGCGGCAGCGTAGAATTCCAGCAGCTCGCCGATGCTGTCGAGCAGCAGGACGTCGGGCGGCCCCTGGGAGCCCGCGCCGGAGCGACGCGAATACTGGAACCCCTTGGCTGCGATGGCAGCCGCCGTGGCGGTAAAGCGTGCGGGATGCCGTGGCGCCAGTATCAGCAGCGCGCGCGGATGGCCGGCGCGCAGTTGGCGGTGCGCCTCCAGCACGATCGCTTCCTCGTCCGGATGCGTGCTGCCCGCGACCCACACTGGACGGCCGGCCGCATAGTAGGCGCGCCACTGCGCGCCGCGTTCGTGAATATCCGCTGGCAGGATGCGGTCGAACTTGATGTTACCGACCACCGTCAGCCGCTGCGGCATCACTCCCATGGCGGCGAAGCGAGCCAGATCGGCGGCGGTCTGTGCGCCCACCCAGACGTTGCGTTCGAGCGCGCCGCGCATCAGGGAGGGCAGCCGGCGATAGATGCGGCTGCTGCGCTCGGAAATGCGCGCACTCGCGATCAGTACGGGTAAGCCGGCGCGACCGGCTTCGTGCAGCATGTTCGGCCATAATTCGGTCTCGATGAGGATCAGCAGCCGCGGGCGCAGGCGCGCCAGGCAGCGGCGAATGCACCCTGGCAGATCGTAGGGCGCGTATCGCACTTCGACCCCGGGCAGCAGCGCGCGCGCGCGCGCACGACCCGTCGGCGTGGCGCATGTCAGTGTGACCTCGAGGCTACGTTCGCGCTCGCGCAGGGCCTGGATGAGGATGGCGGCGACCTGCACCTCGCCCACCGATACGGCGTGCACCCATACTCCGCCGCCCAGGCGAGCCGCGCCGAATCCGAATCGCGCCCAGCCGCCACGCCAGTACTCGCGCGTGCGCAGGCCGCGCACGAGCACGAGCAGCGTCGCAAAGGGGAGCAGCAGGTACAGCAGCAGCGTGTAGAGGCGTCGCACGGTGGGCCGGGGAACTCCTAGGCGGCTGAGGCCTGCGATTCCGCCGTGAAATAGCCGTCGAGCAGCGATGCCCAGTCGGCCTCCGAGAATCGCTCCGGCGGCAGTCGTTCGGCGATCTTCTCGAGCGAGCGACGCAGTCGCACGAGATTGCCGTCACACCAGAAGCCAGGCGTACGCAATGCGCCGCGATCGAAGTCCACCAGCCAGACCGCGCCGCCCTGATCGAGCAGCACATTGTGTGCATTCAGGTCCGCGTGGCAGATCCCGTCGGCGTGAAACCGTCGCAGGCAGCGGCCGATCGCAATCCAGACGGTCAGCGGCAATGGTTCGGCCCCAAGGCGCACGGCCAGCGACAGGGTCCCTGGTATCTGCTCGGTCAGCAGGTCGGCCGTGTAGCTGTAGCGGTCGATTCTTCGGTAGCCGGCCGCGATCGGGATGGGTACCGGCAGTCCGGCGCGCTGCATGACGTACAGCAGGTGCCATTCGATGTAGGAGCGCGTCATCGCTTCGCCCTGCCAGAAGTATCGGTCATGTGTCCACCGCGCCATCCAGCCGCCGCGCCGGTAATGCCGCAGCACCAGATGGCGCGAGTCCGCATCGATGAACGCGGCGGAGCCGCGGCCTTCAGCGCTGTCGTGCACCTCGCCGCGCTGCGACCACCACTCGCGATCGAACCAGGCGGCATCGGCGTTGCCGGCGCGGGAAGCGTCGTATAGCATCGCGCCGCCGCGAATCGGTTTCTGCCGCACCTCCGCCCCGATCGGCCAGCGCAAAGTCTTCCGCATGACTCATCCCATTACGCCACCCGAGAGCGTGTGCATCCTGCGGCTCTCGGCTATCGGCGATACCTGTCACGTCGTGCCCGTCGTGCGCACGCTGCAGCACGCGTGGCCGTCCACCAGGCTGACCTGGATCATCGGTCGCGCCGAGGCGCGACTCATGAGCCTGCTGCAGGGGATCGAGTTTATCACCATCGACAAGGGCGCCGGCCTCGCCGCGCTGCCGGCGTTGCGACGGAGCCTGCGCGGCCGCCGCTTCGATGTGCTGCTGCACCTGCAGCTGTCATTGCGCGCGAGCCTCGCCTCGCTGGCGGTGCCGGCGACACTGCGGCTGGGCTTCGATCGCGCGCGCGCGCGCGAACTGCAATGGCTGTTCACCAACGCGCAGATCGAGCCGCGGCGCGACGAGCACGTGCTCGACAGTTTCCAGGGATTCCTGCCGGCGCTCGGACTTGCGCGCGGCGCACTGGAATGGAACCTGCCGTTGCCGCAGGACGCGCTCGAATACGCCGCGGCCCTGATTCCCGACGCGCAGCCAACGCTCATCGTCAGTCCCTGCTCGAGCCACCCGGCACGCAACTGGCGCGCCGAGCGCTACGCGGCCATCATCGACTATGCGGCCCAGACCCACGGCATGCGCGTGGTCTTGTGCGGCGGGCGCTCGCGACTCGAACTGGAAGCCGGCGCCGAGATACAGCGGCGGTCCGCGGCGCCGATCGTCAATCAGATCGGTCGCGACACGCTGCCGCAGATGCTGGCGTTGCTCGCGCGCGGCAGTGTGCTGATATCACCCGACTCCGGCCCGGCCCACATGGCCACGATGGTTGCCACGCCCGTGATCGGGCTGTACGCCGCGACGCGCGTGCAACGAGCCGGGCCGTACCTGTCGCGGCAGTGGTGCGTCGACCGATACGAGGCGGCGGCGCGCCGTTACCGCGGCTGCAGCGCCTCGGAACTGCCCTGGCACCGCAAGATCGAGGAGCCGGGCGTCATGGATCTGATCGAAGTCGCCGACGTGCGGGAGCGGCTGGATGCGCTGCTGACGGCGCTGCGATCGGCGCCTGCTAGGATACCGTCATGACCGATATCCTGGTGCCGATCTCCCCGGGCGAACTGCTCGACAAGATCACGATCCTGCGCATCAAGAGCGTCCGAATCGCGGATGCGGCAAAGCTCGCCAACGTGCGACTGGAACTGTCGCGACTGGAGCAGAGCTGGACGGCGTCGGTGCCTGCCGCCACCGATCTTGTCGCCGAGGAAAAGGAGCTCGCGCGGGTCAATGCCGCGCTCTGGGACATCGAGGACCAGATCCGCGATCATGAATCCGAGCAACGCTTCGATGCCGGCTTCATTGAACTGGCGCGATCGGTCTACCTGCGCAATGACGAACGCGCCGCCATCAAGCGGCGCATCAATCTGAAGCTCGCCTCGGAACTGGTCGAAGAGAAATCGTACCGGCCTTATCGACAGCCTGGTCGATAGCGGGGCCGGCAGTTCAGCGCTGCAGCGTGTATTCGGCGCCGCAGTAGGGACACTTGGCGAATCCCGTGGCCTCTATGGCCAGATACACGCGCGGGTGCGAATTCCACAGCGTCATATCCGGCATGGGGCAGGACAGTGGCAGGTCTGCGGTCGTCACGGTGTACTGCTGCTGCGCGTTGGCGGGTCGCAGTTCGGCGGTTTTTGTCATGCCATCAGTATAAGCCAGGCCCATTCAGGCGCCCATGGTCACATCCCAGACCCCCGCTACAAAAGCACGCTCGGGCACAAATTCGGCAGCGTCGACCACGGCGCCGCGGCCGTCGAGCGCGCGGTGGTGCAGCCGGGTGCGATAGGCGCGATAGATGTTGGCCAGCACATCGACCTGCGCCTGCGGCACCAGGTCCGCCGAGGCAACCGATTCGAGCTGCCGGATGGTATCGGCGAACAAAGCCACGGGCGGAAAGTCCTGCGCCCACCTAAGCGCCCAGTACTGCGCCAGGAATTCGATGTCACCGATGCCGCCCGGGTCCTGCTTCAAGTCGAATTCGCCGGGACCGGCGCGCGAGAGCTCGCGGCGCTGGCGGTTGCGCATGTGGCGTACGTCCGCGCGCAATGTAGCCCGCCGCACGTGCCGCGCCAGCACGTCCGCGCGCAGCGCCTCGAACTGCCGCATGAGTTCGGGCGCACCCGCGACCGCGCGCGCATGCAAAAGCGACTGATGCTCCCAGGTCCAGGCTTCGCGGTGCTGATAGTCGGCGAATGCATCGATGCTCGTGATCAGCAGGCCGGCCTTGCCGCTGGGGCGCAAACGCATGTCGACTTCGTACAGCCGCCCGGCGGCGGAATGCACCGTCAGCAGATGCACCATGCGCTGCGCGAATCGCAAAAAAAACACCTGGTTGTCGATGCCGCGCCCGCCGTCGGTCTCCTGCTGCGCACCGCTCGAATCGTGCAGGAAAACCAGATCCAGGTCCGAGGCATAACCGAGTTCCATGCCGCCGAGCTTGCCGTAACCGATCACGCACAGGCGCACGTCGCGACGCGCGGCTCCCTCGCCGCAGCGGGGCATCCCGAGCGTGGGTGTGAGCTGCTGCCAGGTCAGGCCCAGTGCACAATCGATGATGAGTTCGGCGACGTCGGTCAGACGATCACTCACCTGCATGACCGGAAGATGCAGCAGCAGGTCGGCAACCGCGAGTCGGAAGATCGCGGCGCGCTGGAACAGACGCAGTCGTTCGAGCAGTTGCTCCTGATCACCCTCATCGACGCCATCCATACGCTGGGCGAGATCGGCCGCGAAGGCCGCGCGGTCCGGCGGCTGTTCGAGCAGGCGCTCGTCGATGAGTTCATCGAGCAGGAGCGGATGCGCGGCAATCTGATCGACCAGAAAATCGCCGTGCGTCGCGAGCCGTACCAGGCGCGCGCGCGCGCGGGCGTTGTGCAGCAGCAGCGCAAAGTATGCGGAGCGCGCACGGATGGCCTCCAGCACGCGCAGCAGTCGCGGCAAAGTGCGCAGCGGCTCGGGCGTCGCCGCAGCCTCGGTCGCCAGCACCGGGAGCAGTGCCCCCAGCCGGCGGGCGCCGGCCTTGTCGAGGCGCCGTGTCGCGGCTGCCTGGTTGAATTGCCGCAACAGACCAGCCGCCGCCGTGGCACCCTGCGGGCTCCATCCGTAGGCCGCGAGCCGCTCCGACAGCGGTTCGGCAGCGTCCGCATCGAGTGGCAATGGCGCGAGCTCTCCTAAGGTCGCATCCTCGTCACCGAAAACCACCGCGCGGAAGTGCGCCGAAACGCGCTGCCGGTGGATGCGCAGAAGCACATCGAGCGCGCTCCACTCGGACAGTCCCATGCTCCATGCCAGGCGTTCGCGCTCCGCAGCAGCAGCGGGCAGTCGATGCAACTGCTGATTGGCCCACATTTGCAGCCGATTTTCGAGGCGGCGCAGGAACACGTAGGCCGCATCGAGCTCGGCCACCGCGCTCGCGGGCAGCAGCTTCGATCCGGCCAGCAGCGACAGCGCGCGACGCAGCGATGTGCCCTGCAGGCGGCGCTCCTGGCCGCCGCGAATGAGCTGGAAGGACTGCACGATGAATTCAATCTCGCGAATGCCGCCATCCCCGAGCTTGATGTCGTCCTCGAGATCGCGCCGCTGCACCTCGCGTTCGATCATGGCCTTCATCTCGCGCAGCGATTCGAACACACCGAAATCGAGATAACGCCGATAGACGAAGGGGCGGATCAGGTCGGCGAACAACTCCTGGTAGGCCGGTGCGTTGGTCATGGCGCGCGCCTTGACCCAGGCATAGCGCTCCCAATCGCGACCGTGGATCTGCAGATAGTCTTCGAGCGCTGCCGCGTTCGAGACCACCGGCCCGCTGTCGCCGAAGGGGCGCAGGCGCAGGTCGGTGCGGAACACAAAGCCGTCTTCGGTCTGTTGTTCCAGCAGCCGGATGAGCTGCTGCATGAGGCGGGTGAAGAATTCCTGGTTGCTGATCGATCGCGTGCCGTCGGTCTCGCCGCCTTCGGGGTAAACCGGCACGAGGTCGATGTCGGATGAGAAATTGAGCTCGCCGCCGCCGAGTTTGCCCATGGCCACGACGATGAGCCGCTGCCCGGCGCCGGCTGCGCCGCGCGGCTCGCCGTAGCGGCGCACGAGTGTGCGCCGGGCGAATTGTTCGGCGACTTGCAATGCCCCCTCAGCCGCACTGGAAAGGCTTTGCACGGTCTCGTCCAGATCGGCCCATTGCGCCAGATCCCGCCAGGCGATGCGCGCGAATTCGACGCGGCGCCAGCGCCGCAACGCACTCATGAATTGCGCTTCATCTTCCGGCAGGTCGGGCAGGCCCAGCAGCGCGACTTCGAGCCGCGAGTCCGGGTCCCCGATCGCGCGTTCCCACAGCGCCGGATCCCGGCAAAGGGCATCGAGCACGAACTCGCTGGTGGCGAGCACTCGTGCGGCGCTTTGCTTCAGCGCACTGTCGGCACCGTGCATCGCCGCGGCCACGCCGGGCGCGCGTTCCGCGAGTATCGCCAGCGCGCGGCGCTGCGCTGCTTCGAAAGCTTGCATGCTCGGAATGTTCAGTGGGGCTGAACTGCCACCCGCACCGACAACGTGTGCGAACCGCCGCCCAGGATCACGCCGCGCAGGGGCGACACGTCGCCAAAGTCGCGGCCCCAGGCCAGCGCCACGTGCTCCTGCTGCACACGTACGTTGTTGGTGGGATCGAACTCGATCCAGCCGAAGGGAGGCGCGAATACGGACACCCAGGCATGCGATGCGTCGGCGCCTACGAGGCCCTCTGTTGCCTCTGTTGCTTCCGTAGCCGGCTCCGAGGGCGCCTGCTCGGGCGGTTCATCATCGAGCGAGCCGCTGTACGTGCGCAGATAGCCGCTGATGTAGCGCGCGGCCAGTCCGGCGCTGCGCAGACAGGCGATCATCAGGTGCGCATAGTCCTGGCAGACGCCACGGCGCTTGTGAAATACCTCCAGCAGCGGGGTGGCGATCTCGGTTGCACCGGGCGTATAGGTGAATTCCTGGTGCACCTTGGCCATCAGGCAGTCCGCCACCTGCAAAACGGTGTTGTCGGGCTGGAGGCAATCGTGCGCGAAATCGCCGAACAGGCGTTTGATGCGCACGAAGGGCGACTCGCAGCGGTAACGCATGGCTTCCAGCCACGGCGCTTCGCGCTCGGTTGCCACGTAGGCGAGCTGATCCCGCACGCGTTCCCATTGCTCGCCCCCCTCAAGTGGGAGAGCCGGCGGCGGCTCGACGCTGACCACCATATCGGCGCGCACCAGCAGCCGGCGATGCGGACGATCCAGTTCGATGCGCGTGACGCGATTGCCGAAAGCATCCAGGTGCTCGCTCTGCACGGCCGGCGGCGGATCGATCAGCAGGCTGTGCTCGAGGCAGGCCTGGCGCTCCGAGTCGCGCGGGGTCAGGTGCAGCAGCTGGTGCGAGTGCACCACTTCTCGCCCATAGCTGTAAAGCGTTTCATGCTGCACGGTGTAGCGCACGGCACTCATGTGGCTACCGCGTGCAGATCCAGGTCCACCAGCGAGAAATGTCGCGATACGAGCCGGTCGGAGATGCGTCCCGCCGCGGCCGCCAATTCCGAGAGCGCCGCCGCGAAGGCCTGGCGGCGGGCGGCACCGGCCCCTCCCTCTTCGTCGATGCCCGCGGTCAGTGCGGGCGTCAGCTGCGCCATGGGCTCATCGAAGGGCTCCTCCGCGCTCGCGCCGATCGACTGCGCGAGATCGATCAGCGCCTCGCGGATTGCGATCCACTGAAAATACAGCGAGCGCGGACTGCCCTGCTCGAACACCATGAGCCGCAGCACCGGCGCGAGCTGCGGCGTGGAGACGTAGCGGGTGCGATAGGTGATGCTCAATCCCCCCAGATCGAGCAGCCACTCGAGCTCTCCCTGCCGCACCGCTGTCCCGGGCGCCAGCCGGTCGCCGAGCAGTGCGGCCAGGAAGCGCACGCGCTCGAGCCGGCGCCCGAGCATCAGCAGGCGCCAGCCATCATCCTGCGTCATGTCATCCAGCGCGAAACCGCTCAGTGCGGTCAGCGCCACCAGCAACTGATCGAGCGCCTCGAGTGGATCGTGCTCGGACGCACCCGCTTCCTGAAATTCGCGCTGCATGACACTGATCGAGCGCCAGTGCTCGGCCGAAAGCCTGCTGCGCGATTGCGTGGCACACCAGCTCAGGCGGCCAAGATCGGCCGCCAGCCCGAACTCGTGCGCATCGTCGAACACCGTGACGGCCGGATCGCCCTCGGGCGGCAGCACCCCGTAGCTAACGCATTGCGCACGCGCGCGACTCCACACTGAAGCATTCGTACGCATCGCCAGCGTTGCCCGCACCAGGCGCGCCTTATCTTCGCAACGTTCCGAATAACGGCCCAGCCAGAAAAGATTCTCCACCAGCTGCGAGGGCAGCTCGTCGTGCCGCATGCGCCGCGGCAGCAGCGGCAACTCCCCGACCGTGTCAGCTTCGGCGGACGGCCCGCGTGCATTGTTCTTGCCGAGGATCCAGACATCCTTGCTGCCGCC
>Ga0302320_10001444_pt1 | contig 57307 bp, 45 predicted proteins | sample Bog_T0_3_FD_202130 | JGI IMG/M metagenome (GOLD analysis project Ga0302320, IMG submission 202130) | Peat permafrost microbial communities from Stordalen Mire near Abisko, Sweden - Bog_T0_3 | ecosystem: Environmental > Terrestrial > Soil > Wetlands > Peat | place: Sweden: Abisko, Stordalen Mire... | reverse complement strand
CTCTGCCAATCGGTACCACTCGCAATCGCCTCCTCAGGCTCTCCAAACGCCTCATCAAGATTCTCGCCGAGATAAGAAAACTCGAGACAACCTGAATGAAAATGGGCACCGATTGGCCGGTTAACAGGGAGTCCGCGCTCATTGAGAGTTACTTCTGGATTGCAGTAATTTGACCGGAATGCCGAATCCTCGCGCAAACCCCGATGATCAGGAGTGGCCGGCCACACATGCCAGGAGGGCTGGAGGTCACGATCGCAGGAAGAGGAGCGCCTGGCGCAGCGTATGTGCCGTGCTTTCAATAGCGGCAAAGCTCGCAGCCAATTAGGGCCAACGGGGAACAATCGTGCTTCCTGGCTGGCAATTGACGCCTGAACAGATATAGTCTGATCATTCCATCTTGGTAGCAAGCTAAGTTGTGAAAGGGATATTTATGAAGCGCAGAGAGTTCTGCAAATTGGCTGCGGCTGCAGTGGCGGCAACCGCTGTGTCCGCCCCGGCGCAGGAAAAAGAAGATATCGACCCGGCCGGTGTGGAATGTGCGACGGGGCTTCAGGCGCCCCCCAGGATGCCTGCCGAATGGAAGGGGGATGACGCGGCCCTGAGCGTGGAGGCACTGGAGTTCCAGACCCCGGCCCACAACTACGCGGACTTCTGCGCGACTCCCGCCGAAAAGCGGGTCTTTTATGCGCTGCGCAACGGAAAGATCGTCAAGGAGAAACTCGACGAGGCGACGTGGGCGCCCGCCGGTTGGGGACAACCTCCCAGCCTGCCCGTTCCCGGCGGATCGTGGGACGGCGTCCCCCTGCAATCCCCTTTTCCCGACCTGGCTGGAAGCGGCCCCTACAAGCCCACCTGGGATTCCCTGCTGCAATACGACGCCCCGGAGTGGTATCGCGACGCCAAGTTCGGCATATGGCAGCATTGGAGCCCGCAGTGCGTAGCCGAACAGGGCGACTGGTATGCGCGGCACTTGTATATGGAGGGCTTCAAGCAAAACAGGTTTCAACTGCAACATTACGGTCATCCCTCCCGGACCGGCTACAAGGACCTGTGCGCGCAATGGACGATGCTCAACTGGGAGCCCGAAGCCCTGGTTGATCGCTATAAACGCGCCGGAGCCAGGTTCCTGGTTGCGCTGGGAAACCACCACGATGGCTTTGACACCTGGGGATCGAAGCATCATCCCTGGAACGCCGTCAACATGGGGCCGCACCGCGATATCGTCGGCGGGTGGGCTAATGCTGCCCGCAAGCAAGGGCTCTATTTTGGCGTGACCCTGCACGCGGCGCGCAATTGGTGGTGGTTCCAAACCTCGCACGGCACAGACAAGACCGGCTCCATGGCAGGCGTTCCGTACGACGGCCGTCTCACCGCGGACCAGGGGCAAGGCCTCTGGTATCAGGGTTCCGATCCGCAGCGGCTCTACGGCGCCAAGCACCCGTACGATGCGCTGCCCGATCTCTCCTATGTGAAGAATTTCTACGATCGCACGCGCGACCTCATCGATCAGCACAGCCCGGATCTTCTCTATTTCGACAACTCGCTGCTTCCGCTGGGCTGGGCCGGCATGAACATCGGCGCATACTTCTACAACACCAACCTGAAAAGAAATAACGGCAAGATGGGCGCCGTCATCAACGTCAAATCCGTGCCCGATCAAATCCTCAAAGCTGTGGTGGCGGAATATGAGCGTGGATTCAAGAACCAGATCGCGCCGCACCCGTGGCAGTCGGAGACTTGCCTTGGCGGATGGCACTACGATCGCGCGCTATACGAGCAGCCTGGAGAATACGGCGGCTACCTGACTCCGCGCGATGTGATTCACTGGATGGCCGACACGGCCAGCAAGAACGGCACGCTGCAGCTGAACATTCCCGGCAGGCCCGACGGCACCATCGACAGCAAAGAGATCGCCGTGCTGGATGGAATTACGGATTGGATGCAGGTGAACAGCGAAGCCATTCACGCCACACGCCCCTGGAAGGTCTTCGGTGAAGGGCCGGACATGCTCAGCGGGTCGTTTCAGGAGGACAGTCTCAAGAAGCTCGGCACGCGCGACATTCGCTTCACGCGCAATAAAGCCAATACAGCCGTCTATGCCATCGTGCTCGGCCTGCCGCGCGACGCCTTTGTGATTCAATCGCTCGGAACCGGAAGCGCCTCCGATCCAGGAAAAATCCAGCATGTCCAACTGCTGGGCACTGAGGAAAAGCTTGACTGGAAACAGACAGCGGAGGGATTGCATGTCAGCCTGCCAAAGCAGTATCGCCCGAAGAGGGACTATGCAGCAGTGCTGAAGGTGTTACTGACTTAAGTAGTTCTGTTTTTGCTGCATTTGGAATGCCCGGATTGATTTGTGCCAGTGGATATGGGAGAACTGGACAAGGATTCCGGGCATTTTTTCGCCCATACGGAAGTAACGCGAACTTCGGATCAGCCCTGTGAATCCAGCTTGTGTTCATCTTTCTGTCTGCACAGGAATCTCAACTAATCAACAGCCCTTATCGTTCAGTGAGTGGCCTGCCGGTCTTCCCTGACGGGGTCCGGGTGCGCGGTGTGCAAGCGGGAGTGGAGTGCTTTCCCAGCCTTGCGACAATGGGCCCCTCCTCTTCCCGTGATCGCGATCATGGGAAGGGAGGCGCCGGGGTGTGAACTCGTTCACGGTTTCTGTGCGGGCTTCTGGGCTGTCATCTCTTCGAGGTTCTTCTGCCACTCTTCGCGTTCCTTCTGATGCTGACTCTGCTCATAGTGAATACCCTGGATAAAGGTGTGCATGACATCGTCCAAGGTCCGGCCCGGAGCCAAGGTGCAACTCTTGAACACATCGGTGTCAATGTTGGTGTCAATCTCCGGCGCAACACATGTCAACACCAGACCCTTCTCGTCGTTCACCGTGAAGAAGTGACCCGGGTTGGCGGGCCTACTGGCGGATGCAACAGCCGGAGTGGAATTGAGGAACTGTGCCTGGGATGCAGGTTCGGGAGTCTTGGTGCCCAATATGGGGGGCGCTGGTGCAGAGGCACTTGCCTGTGCGGCGGCGAAGGCGATGAAAACGGCGAGCGGCAGGAGTGCTGCGTGTCTCTTCATAGGCACCTACGACTTTCCTGTACGAGGATTTTGTTGGTAATTGGGCTATCGACTGGATGAGCAATATTGTACACTCTGGAATTTTCCGGGTCGAGAGCGCGGGTCCCGCGGCCGCTGCCCCCCCGCCTGTCGCGACAGCCAGATTCAGGGCGGACAGCGTTACAGGATGACAGTCTATTTGTGAAGATCAGCGATGACAGCTTTTATTGAACAACCTTGGAGACAGGACACTCTCCCGTTGCCTTATATCCGCACCAGCTCGCGCTGGATCTTGCCTGTGACCCAGGCCTTGCCGGGAGCGGTGAGCATGTCGATCTCGCTACGGACGCCGAACTCGGGCAGATAGATGCCGGGCTCGACGGAGAAGCAGGTGTGCGGGAGGATGCGGCGGATGTCGTGGGTCTCAAGGTTGTCGAGGTTGGCGCCGGAGCCGTGTATCTCCTGGGTGATGTTGTGGCCGGTGCGATGGGTGAAGAATTGGCCGAAGCCGGCCGCCTGGATGACGGCGCGGGCCGCGTCGTCGGCCTCGTAACCGCAGATGGAGCGCCCCTCTAGAAAAGCCTGCTGGACGAAGGCGATGGACGCGTCGCGGGCGTTGCGCACGGTTTCAAAGACCAGTTGCTCGCGCTCGGACGGCTCGCGGCCTACGACGCCGGTCCAGGTGATGTCGTAGTAGACGCTGCCCGGCTTCTCAAGCCGGCCCCAGATGTCGATGAGGATGAAATCGCCCTCGCAGATGGGCGAGGATTGCTCTGCCGTGGGCTCATAGTGCGAATCAGAACAGTTGGCGTTGGCGCTGACGTTGGGGCCGTTCTCCCAGGTGAGGCCTTCGCGGCGCATGGCCTCACTGAGCCAGGCGACCATGTCGAACTCCGTAAGCGCGCCCGTGCCGCCGGAGCCAGGCCGCAAGCGACGGCCCATCTCCCGCCAGCCCTCAGCCACGATTGCGTCGATGGCCCGCTGCGCCACGCCGTGGCTGGCTATCTGTTCCTGGCTTAAAACCGCTTCAAAGCGGCTGACGAGATCGGCTGAACTCACGATCTCCTTGCCGAGGCCGCGCAGGAACTCAACTGTCCCGGCATCGACCATGGAGACGTACATAATTGCGTTGTTGGGGGAGTACTGCATGGCCACGCGGTGCGCGCCGGAGAGCATGGCTTCAAGACCCGCGGCCAGTTCCTGCCAGCTTGAGTATTGGGCCTTGACGCCGGGCAGCGAATCCAGGCGGCTCTGCTCAATGCGGTGCACCAGCTTGCGCGGCGTACCGGCGGCAGGCACAAAGTAATACCAGCGGCGGGTGATGTGCGCCTTCTCGTCCAGCGCGAGAATGTGCGCTGCGATGGGATCGCGGTGATGGTGATCGTAAAACAGCCAGCCGTCAAAGCCGGCCTCAACGAGCGCGGCCTGCATGGCGCCGATATTTGCTTCGGGGTTCATACCGGCATTTTACGCGTGAGGGCGCAATGGCTTACAGCGCGGCCAGCGCCTCAGTCTGGCTGGCGAACAGTCCGGCGTACTTGGTGATGCCCACCATGGTGAAGACCTTGGTAAAGTGCGCGGAAAGGCCGAAGGCGTAGACCTTCTGGCCGGCGCTCGCAGCTTCAATCAGCAGTTGAATCACCAGGGCGATGCCGCTGGAGTTGATGTAATCCACCTTGGTGAAATCCAGCAGGATCAGCTTGACGTCGCTCTTGGGCAGCGCCTGGTAGAGCCCCAAGACCGCATCCTTTGACGTGCTGGCTATATCCCCCTCGAAACGGAGGACGGTCACCGGATGCCCGGCCGGGGAGGTGAGCTGGTCAACGCGCGACTTGGTTTCACTCTGCACGATCGATAATCTCCGTATTCTCTTGGCTGTTCTTCTCTCAGTTATTACGCATCTTTATCCAGCCGGATGACCAGCCGGACGTAACTGCTTTTGCCGTCAGACCCAGCTACCCACTCGGCCTCGTCCACCAGCGCCTGGATGAGAAACATGCCCATGCCGCGCGCGTCTTCTTCGCCGTGCATTTTGCGGTCGATGTCCGGCTTGGCGGGCTGGGTCTTCATGCCCGTGCCGTCGTCGATCACCTTGACTTCCAGCGAGTCCGCGCCGGCCGACAGGACTACGCCCACCGAGAGTTTTTCATTGAGCCGGTTGCCGTGCTCGATGGCGTTGATGCAGGCCTCGGCCACTGCTGTCTTGAGGTCCTCGATGCGGTCTTCGCGGAAGCCCATCAGCTTGGCTACTGCCGATGCGGTGCTCATGGCTACTTTCTCGAAGCCCATCCGCGAGGGCAGCCGGACTTCCACAGTTGTGGTTTTCAACTCGCTCATTCCGGCATCTCCGTCGAGCTCGAACCGCGGCACAGCGCCAGTGCGGTCATGTCGTCTCCCTGCGGGCCGCCTTCAGAGAATGCCTCGATGGCCGCCCACAATGCATCGAGAATACCATCGGCCTTCACGGACGGACACCTGGAAAATTCAGCCAAGAGCCGTTCTGGCCCAAATTCCTCATCCCCCTTGAAGACCTCAGTCAGCCCGTCGGTATAAAACAACAGGCGCGTTCCTGGGGTAAACGCGTGCCGTTCGCTCTGGTAGCTCATTCCCGGCAGCAGGCCCAGCGGCGTGCCGGCGGCGTCAAACTGGCGCGGCGCGGCGCCCGGCGCAATCAGGAATCCCGGGTTGTGGCCCGCGTTCACCACTTCCACTTCGCCGGCCTCCGGATGCAGCCTGAGGAAGATCGCCGTCACATACCGCCGCCGCGCCTCTTCGCCCTCTGCCCAGTGGTGCTGGTTCATCCTGGTAGCCAGCTCGTCCAGCGGCATCCCGGTCACGGCCATCGCGCGGAAAGCGGAACGGAAACTGGTAGCCATGATGGCTGAAGCCAGCCCCTTGCCAGCCACGTCGGCCACCGCCATCAGCACGCTGCCGTCCGGCTGCTCCACAATGTCAAGGTAATCGCCGCCCACCTCGTAGCATGTAGCCGACCGGAAGCCCACCGAGTAGCCGGGAATCGAAGGCAGCCGTTGGGGAAGCAGCGACCGTTGAATCAGCCGCGCCGCGTCCAGGTCCTGCTGCACCCGGGCAAACTCGATATTCCGCTTGTGATTCCGCGCATTTTCAAGAGCCACGGCGGCCTGCAGCGCAAGCCCCTCAAGAAAGTCGGTTTCATAAATGGTCAGCTCGCGTCCGCCCGGAGGCGCAACCACCAGCTCCGTCATCGGGTGTCCATCGCGGTCATCGAGCGGATAACTGAGCAGCGAAGCGCTGGGCGCGCCCGGCCCGCCTGGGCTATCGGCGATTGCCAATTTTCCATACGCCAGCCCGGTTCCCGGAAACGCAGCCCCTTCCATCTCCAGCTCGCGCACCACGATGCGCAGAACCTGCTCCAGCACGTCTTCCTCGCGAATGGTTGAATGCACCTGACGCGAAGCCTCAAGCAGCGCCTGCAACCGCGCCACCTGCTGCTGCAGGTCGATCGTCTCGCCATTTCCCGGGAGCTGCAGGCCAGCCTCCATTGCGCACCGTCCTCTGTGGAATTTCACTCTACCATGACCGCAACGCCGCTTGCAGCAAAGAGTTACAGGTTTCCTGAGGTTCGGCTCAAGTTCTGCCCCGGGAGATGCGCATGCAGCCAACGGCTGCTAGAGGCAGCCCTCCGGGCATCGTGCACAATGAGATATGCCTTCAGCAGAGTTCACGAAACCTGCAAACAGGTGGCAGCGGCTGGATGGCGTAGATCTTCTGCGCGGCCTCGCCATCTTTTTTGTGCTGATGAATCACGTCAACATGCGGCTGCTGGGGGCAAAAGTTCCTTACACGCAGGGCTTGCCGGCACAGCTTGTCTCCTCGCTGGTGTGGAACGGCCAGTTCGGCGTACAGATCTTCTTTGCGGTTTCAGGCTTCCTTATCGCGTCCACAACACTGCGGCGCTGGGGCTCACCCTCTGGCGTAAGCGTGCGCGCGTTTTATCAACTACGGTTCGCGCGGATCGTGCCGCTGCTGCTGCTATTGCTGGCAATCCTCAGCGGCCTTCACCTCGCGCAAATCCAGGGATTCGTTGTCTCCCCGAAAACCGGCGGCCTCGGACGCGCTCTGTTCGCCGCGCTCACCTTCCACATCAACCTGCTTGAAGCGCGCACAAACTACCTGCCGCCAAGCTGGGACATCCTGTGGTCGCTTTCTGTCGAAGAGACGTTCTACTTCTTCTTTCCGCTTGCCTGCCGGCTCTTCCGGCACGGCCGGTTCCTGCTCATCCCGCTGCTCGTATTCGCTGCGCTTGGGCCCTTCGCCCGGTCCCACGCCTTCAATCCCAACCCGGTGTGGAGGGAATACTCCTACCTGGGAGGCATGGATGCGATCGCCATGGGCTGCCTCACCGCTCTGTTTGCCGCAAAACACCGGCTCTCACGCGCGGGCCTCTGGGTGGCAGGAATACTCGGCACGGCGCTGCTGGTGTTCAGCCTGGGCTTTTCCATCCGCGCCTATATCTGGGGGCTCGGCCGGAACGGCTTGAACATGACGATCCTCGCCGTTGGCGCGTGTCTGCTCATCGCGGTGGCTGCCCAAACTGAGTGGCAGGCGCCGCGCCTTCTCAAGCCGCTGCTGATGCTTGGTCAGCGGAGCTACGAAGTCTATCTGACCCATGTGTTCGTCGTGCTGGCCCTCTTCAGCCTGTTCGTGGCCGCGCACAAACCCATGGCGGGCGTTCCCGTGCTTTTCATCGCCGCTATCCTGCTTGCCGGCGTGCTGGGCGAACTGGTGGCGCGCGACTACTCCGAGCCGATGAACCGTTGGCTCCGCAAGCGCTGGGGAGACGGGCCGAGCCGGCTCGGCTCCGTCCTCTCAATCGAAAAGCATCACGAAAGCCGAGGCCGCTGAATCCTTCCTGCAACAGGGACGCAGGCCACGGCACCGTTCTTGTTGTTCCCGGATCAGCCTTGAACCACGGCCCGAATGTCCGCAGTCTCCAGAATCCGCTTTTCGTAGCCTCGCTTTGCCACGTTCAGCATCGCCTGTCCAAGCTCCCGCGTCGTCACCACCTGGCGGGGAAACGCCCAATGCAGCAGCGGCAGCAGAGGGCGGCAAAGCGTGTAGAGAAACCAATACGCCGCGGTCTTTGACTTGATGCCGTCCAACGGCACAATCACTCCCGGCCGGAACATGTACGCCGCAAGCGGCAGACGCAGCAGCGCGTTCTCCGTCCGTCCCTTTACCCGCGCCCACATCATGCGCCCTTTCTCAGAGCTATCCGTTCCCGCGCCGGAGACATAAATGAACGTCATTCCGGGATTGACCCGGCTGAGTGTCTCCGCAGCAGCCAGTGTGAGACCATATGTCACCTGATCGTAGTCCGCTTCCTTCATTCCACTCGACGAAACGCCGAGACAGAAAAAGCACGCGTCGAACCCGGCCAGCTCGTCCTCACTTCCCGCATAGTTGGTCAGATCCCCATGCACAATCTCCCGCAGTTTCGCGTCGCGCATGCCGGTCGCGTTCCGCCCCACGGTTACTGCCAGCTCCACCTCCGGGTCCCACAGGCACTCCCGCAGAACCCCTTGTCCCACCATACCTGTAGCGCCAAAGATCAAAACCTTCATCCCGTACCCCCGCAGAACTGGTTCAAGACCAGCATACGCGCGGTCCGCAGGCACGGCCATGCATCAGGCAAGACAGCCTGTAGCCGCTTTCAGCACTTTTGTGGGAATACCGGAACCGGGAAGAGATTACCGCAGTTTTCTGCAATCGTTGATAAAGAGACAAACAATAAGAAATATGGTGCGCCCGGAGAGATTCGAACTCCCGACCTAACGCTCCGGAGGCGTTCGCTCTATCCAGCTGAGCTACGGGCGCGCTCTATCAGCATACCGCACTTTGCATTGATTAGGCGCTTTCGGCCGGCCGGGCCGCTCAGGCTCGTCCGGCTTCGCGCTGAACCCGCAACTGCTCCATCACCGACTGAATCAGTTGCTTGGCTCCCTCCATGCCGCCCAGAACCGCCTGCAAGTCCAATGCAGGCTTCTCGGGATTGCGGCTGGAGGCGCAATACACGCCGTGCTGTCCCACCAGAATCAGGGAGTCTGTAAGCAGGTCCAGCGCCACCGCCAGCCGGCCCCGCTCCACGCCCATCATGAACTCGTATTGCTCCAGATCCGCCCGCTTCTCGTCGAATATGCTCATACTTCAAGCCTACGCGAAAAGCCGGGCGGTCTGGCGGCAGCCTGGACTTATACGTTCAGGCTTATACCTTCAGCTTGCGCATGTACTCGGCTTCCAGGGTGATCTCGTCGATGACGCCCATCTCGAACTCTTCCTGCTCGACGAAGTACTGCTTCAAGCCGGTGGCGGCGGCCATGATCGGCGCGTAATCGATTTTGCCGCGGCCCAGCACGGCGGAGTGCCACTTGCCGTCGGCTCCCTTCGCCACATCCTTCACGTGCATCAGCTGGAAGCGCTCGGGGGCCTTCTTCAGCATGGCGATCGGGTCATACCCGGCAGCCGAGACCCAGCCGGCATCCATCTCGAAGACCACGTAGCGGGGATCGGTCAGCCGCATCAACTCGCCATAAATCCATACACCGTCGATTGTGGCGTACTCGCCCGTGTGGTTGTGGAAGCCAAAGGTCATGCCTGCGGCCTTCACCTTTTCGCCGATCTTGGTGTACTCGTCGGCAATCCAGCGCCAGTCGTCCACCGATTGTTCGCCGCTTTTAACGGTCGGATCGCGGTGCTGTCCGCCCGCCGAGGAGCAGACCATGAACTGCAGCCCCAGCGTGTGGGCGTACTCGATCAGCTCGTCCAGCTGCTGCCGAAGCTGGCCCAGCCCATGATGCGTGCTGATGGCGCGCAGGCCTGCATTGTCCAGGGATTTGCGGAGTTCCGGGGCCGTGCGGCCGAAGTAACCGGCCGCTTCAACTGCGGTGTATCCGGCTTTCCGCACCTGAGCCAGCACGCCGTCAAGCTCCGCCGGTGTCGGGTTGCCGGTCTTGGGAAACAGGCTGCGCACGCTGTAGAGTTGGATTCCAATGGGCATGTGCCGCTCTTTGGCTGCCAGCCGGTCAATGCCGATGCTTGCCGCGGCAGCAAACGCACCCGTGGCCTTCAAGAAAGTTCTGCGCGAAGTAAAGCTCATTTGCTTGTTCTCCTTGGAATCGTCGAGGCTTACGCCTTGATCGTCTTGGTCGCCGCATCCCATACGGCCACGTTGTGTTGAAAGTAAGAGTGGTTTGACATGTGGCAGGCGATGGCGGCGTTGTTGCCAAACACCTCGTCTTCCACCACGTGCTGCCGCGTTTCAATAGCCTTGAAGAAGTTGGCGATGTGGTCTGCGGTGTCGTCATATCCGGGCGTGGCGGAGTAGCTCTCCACCTCGCCCAGGCTTGCAGCATGCGCCGGGTTGGCCGCATGCCACTCATTCAGGTATTGCTGCCGCGCCGCCGCCGTCCAGCCGCCCACCGAGTAGCCCTCCGGCTGCGGACGCGTGTCTTGCGGAGTTACCGTGAGCGTGCCGCCGCTGATGGTCATGGTGGCTTCCTTGCCGTAGAAGATGGTCTGATCGCCTCCCGCCGCGTTGTTCTGGTTGCAGTGCAGGCTCACCGTCACGTCCGGATAGTCGTACAGCGTGGACATCATGTCAGGAAAGTCGCGGCCATCCTTGAAATAGCTCAGGTTGCCGGTGGAGTAGGCGCGGCTGGGAGCGAGATTCATGCCGCTCACAAACTGGATGCCCGAAAGCAGGTGGACAAACAGGTCGCCGCCTACGCCCTCGCCATAATCCCTAAAGCAGCGCCAACGGAAAAAGCGCACCGCGTCGAACGGGTGCGGCGGCGCATCGTGCAGGAACGTATCCCAGTCGATGGTCTGCGGGCTGGCATCGGGCGCAATCGGATAAACCCAAGCGCCGGAAGGTGAATTGCGGTCCGTGTGGCCCTCAATCGAGTGCACTTCGCCCAGCCGGCCGGAGGCGTAAATCTCCGCCGCCTTCTTGTACAGAATATTGCTTACCCGCTGGCTGCCCACCTGGAAGATCCGCTGATTGGCCTGGATCGCATCCATCATGGCAAATCCGTCGCTCACTTTGTGCGACATCGGCTTCTCGCAGTAAACGTCTTTGCCAGCGGCGATGCAGTCCAGCACTACGCGCCGATGCTGGTGGTCGGTCACGGCCACAATCACCGCGTCCACATCCTTGCGGTCCAGCAGCGCGCGGTAGTCGCGGCTGGTGGGCACATCCGCACCGTAGGCCTCCAAGCCGGCCTTCTGGTGCATATCGTAAATGTCTGCTGTGCCTACCAGAACCCCGTTCGGCAGCTTACGCGCCGAGCGCAGCAGGTCGCAACCGCGAATCCCTGTTCCGATCGAGGCAAAGCGGATTTTGCGGTCGCCGCCCGCTGTTTGCGCCGCCAGTGTTGCCGGCTCCAGCAGCGTTGCGTTCACCGCCGCTCCTGCTACAGCCGCACCTGCGCCCAGGCGCACAAAATCGCGCCGTGTCATGGATGGTGTCTTCATAGCCTCTCCAACGTGCGGCACAATTCTCGCTCCCCGGACTGCTCTGTGTCCACAAGTTCAGAGAGACAAGCGCTTGCCGATACAGCCATGTGCACTATCCGCGCTGCTTTTTATGTCGCGAACGCAAAAAATCACGTCTTTTTCCCCGTCATTTTGTTGGTCTGAGCTCCCCTTTGACCACCCCTCCGTTGAATCATGGGAGAATGGAACCATAAACATCATGACCAACGACAGCCTTCCAGAATCCCTGCCCACCGCCGAAACCACCCCCGAAGCAATCGCCGAGCCGGCCGCTGAAGTAGTCGCAGCACCCGATGCAGAGCCGACCGCCGAGCCCATCGTGGAAGCCGCCTCAGAACCCATAGCAGAGCCGATTGCCGAACCCGTCGCGGAATCCGTTGCAGCGCCGGTTGCCGAGCCCGTTGCGGAAGAACCCACGGAATCCTTCGCCGACCTGCTCTCCGCCTTTGAGAGCAGCCACTCGCACAGGGCCGCGCCGGGTTCAAAACAGTTGGAGGGCACGGTCGTTTCCGTCTCCGCCGACCAGGTTTTCCTCGACATCGGGTACAAGGCAGAGGGTGTTCTGCCGCGCTCGGCCTTTGACAACAACGCGGAGGCCGTCAAGCCAGGCGACAGCTTTCCCGTCTCCGTCACCGGCCGCAACGAGGAGCACTACTACGAGCTCTCCCGCTTCAAGGTCGCGCAGCCCCGCGACTGGTCGGCCCTGGAAGAAGCCTTTGCTGAGAAGACCGCCGTCGTCGGCACCGTCACGGAAGTCATCAAGGGCGGCCTCTCGGTGGATATCGGCGTACGCGCCTTCATGCCCGCCAGCCGCAGCGGAACCAAGGACGCGACCGAGCTGGAAAAGCTGGTCGGGACTGAGATTACCTGCCGCATTACCAAGCTCGATGTAACGGATGAAGACGTGGTCGTTGACCGCCGCGTCGTTCTCGAGGAGCAGGCACGCGGCGCAGCCCAGGCGCAGCTCGACGCCCTGCAGGAAGGCGCCACCGTCACCGGCACGGTCCGCACCCTCATGCCGTACGGAGCTTTTGTGGACATCGGCGGCGTTGATGGCCTGCTGCACGTCAGCGACATCGCCCATGCCCGCGTCACCAAGCCGGAAGACGTCCTCACAGTAGGCCAGGAACTTCAGCTCCGCATTCTTAAAATCGACCCTGAAACCAAGAAGATCTCGCTCGGCCTCAAGCAGCTCCAGGCAGAACCCTGGGAGACCGCGCCCGGCCGGTTGCAAATGGGCCAGCGCATCACCGGCACCGTCACCCGCCTGGCCGACTTCGGAGCCTTCGTTGAAATTGAACCCGGCGTCGAGGGCCTTATCCACATCTCGGAGATGTCCTGGGGCAAAAAGGTCCGGCATCCCAGCGACCTGCTCAAGGTGGGCGAACGCGTGGACGCTGTCATTCTCGCCATCAAGCCCGAGGAGCGCCGCATCTCGCTCGGCCTCAAGCAGTCCCTCGCCGACCCCTGGCTTGAAGTGCCGCGCAACTTCCCCGTAGGCTCGCAGATTCAAGGCCCGGTCACCAAGCTGATGAACTTCGGCGCCTTTGTCGAGCTCGCCGACGGCATCGAGGGCCTGGTCCACGTGAGCGAAATCAGCGCCGAGAAGCGCATTAACCACCCGCAGGACGTGCTGCGCACAGGTCAAATCGTCAAAGCGCAAGTCCTCGCCATCGATACGGAAAAGCGCCAGATCAAGCTCAGCATCAAGCAGCTTGTCCCCACGGACATCGACGAATACATCGCCGAACACAAGGCAGGCGATCAGGTTTCCGGCCGCGTCGTCGAAGCATCGGAATCCTTCGTCCAGGTGGAACTGGGCGATGGCATTCGGGCCACCTGCCGCGCCGGCAAAGCTGCGGTGATTGTCGCCTCCGCACCGGAAGCCAAGGCCGCGCCCAAGGTGGACCTGTCCAGCCTCTCGTCCATGTTGAAGGACCGCTGGAAAGGCAACACGCCCGCCGCATCCGCCAAGCCGGAGCCATTGGCAGAAGGCCAGATTCGCACCTTCAAAATCGTCAAGCTGGATGCAGAGGCCAAGAAGATCGAAGTGGAACTGGCCTGACGTATTGCCTCGCTGCCCAGCACTTGTTGGGCAGCGAGGCTCCACCCGCACACTCCACAATGGAACCATCCCCCGCTCGAATGCGTCTAAGATCAAAAGAATCCTGCGGGTAATGGAGCTGACGCGTGGGCAACCTCTGGAATGACATCAGGCATTCGCTGCACATGTTCCTCAAGAACCCCGGCTTCACCATCGCCGCGGTTGCAGCCCTGGCTCTCGGCATCGGAGCCAACACCGCCATCTTCACGGTGGTCAACGCGGTGCTGCTCAAGCCGCTGAGCTACCCCAACGCCGACCGCATCGTCGAGTTCCTGCTCATCTGGCCCGGGGGCACCGGCGACGCTGCCTCCATCCCCAAGTTTCATATCTGGCAGCAACAGACCAGCGTGTTCAAGGAAGTTGCAGCCTACGACACCGCCGGCCCCGGCTTCAACATCACCGGCGACCACCCCGAACAGATCCACGGCATTCATGTGTCCGAGGGCTACTTCCGCCTCTTCGGCGCGCCGATTCTCCTGGGCCGCACCTTTACGCCCCAGGAGGACGCGCCCAACGGCGGCAAGGTGGTGGTGCTCAGTTACGGCCTGTGGCAGCGCAAGTTCGGCGGCGATCCCAACGTCATTGGCCGCGCTCTCTCGCTGGGCACCGACCCCTATACCATCATCGGAGTCCTCGGCAAAGACTACCTCTCCGATCCCGAAGCTGACATCTGGCTGCCCTTCCAGTTCGAGCCCGTCAGCACCAACCAGGGACACTTCTTCCGGGCTGCCGGCATGCTCAGGCCCGGCGTGACGCTGGCCCAGGCCAACGCGCAGATGAAGCTTGCCGCCGCCGCGTACCATCGCGCTTATCCTGAGTCGAACCCGCAGCAGAGCTTCGCCGTCGAGCCTCTGCGCGACTCCATCGTGGGCGATGTGCGTAACTCCCTTCTCATTCTGCTCGGTTCGGTCGGCCTGGTGCTGCTCATCGCCTGCGCCAATGTTGCCAACCTGCTGCTTGTCCGCGCCACAGGCCGCAAGCGCGAGTTCGCCATCCGTGCTGCCCTCGGAGCCAGCCGCGCCCAGATCATCCGCCAGTTACTCACGGAGAGCGTCTTGCTCTCCGTCACCGGCGGCATTCTCGGACTCATTCTCGGCTTCATCGGCGTCCGCGCGTTGCTGGCCGTGAGCCCCGCCGGATTGCCGCGCATAGGCGAAAGCGGCGCTGCCGTCGGCCTCGACTGGCGCGTTCTCGCTTTCACCCTCGCCGTCTCACTGCTCACCGGCATTCTCTTCGGACTGTTTCCCGCCATCAGCGCTTCGCGCGCCGACTTGAACTCCTCCCTGAAAGAGAGCAGCAACCGCTCCGGCACGGGATTCCGCCAGAGCAAGGCCCGTTCCCTGCTGGTCATCAGCGAGGTTTCCCTGGCCCTGGTGCTGCTGGTCGGTTCCGCGCTGCTCATCCGCACATTCATCGCCCTGCACAGCGTCAATCCCGGCTTCAATCCCCACAACATACTCACACTGGAGATGTCTCTTACCGGCGACCGCTTCCAGAAGACAGCCGGGGTTGCCGAGCTTTCGCGCGAAGCCCGCGAGCGGCTCAGCGCCATCCCCGGCGCGGAGAGCGTAACCTCAGCCTGCTGCCTGCCGCTGGAGGGAAAATTCGGCCTGCCGTTCAACATCGTCGGACGTCCCCCGGTCAAAGGTAAGGACACGCCCGGCAGCGGCTGGATGAACGTCTCCCCCGGCTACTTCGATGTCTTCAGGATTCCCATTCTGCGCGGGCGAGCCATCAAGGAGAGTGACACCGCCGGCGCGCCCGGCGTGGTGCTCATCAATGAGACTCTGGCCAAACAATACTGGCCGAAGCAGGACCCCGTGGGCCAGCAAATCATCATTGGCAAGGACGTGGGACCGGAGTTCGAGGAGCCGGCGCGCCTGATCGTCGGCGTGGTGGGCGATACGCATGCCGGCGGCCTCAACCGCGCTCCCGGTCCCATGTTGTTTGTCCCGCAGGCCCAGGTAACCGACGGCATGACCGCGCTCAATGCACGCATCACGGCGCTGATCTGGTCCGTGCGCACCCACGACGACCCTCACCAGGCCGCCAACGCCATCACGGAACAACTGCGCCAGGCCAGCGGCGGGTTCCCTGTGGCCCGCGTGCGCACCATGGACGAAGTGGTGGGCCACTCCACCGCGCGCGAAAACTTCAACATGCTGCTGCTGACCATCTTTGGCGGCGTGGCGCTGGTTCTGGCCGCCATCGGCATCTACGGCTTGATGGCGTACTCGGTGCAGCAGCGCACCCAGGAGATGGGCATCCGCATGGCTCTTGGCGCAGACCGCGGCGCCATCCGCAAGCTGGTTGTCTGGCATGGGATGCGGCTTGCTATCATCGGCGTCGTCGTGGGGATCGCCGCGGCCTTCGGGCTCACTCGCCTCATCGCCAGCTTCTTGTTCGGCGTCAAGTCCTGGGACCCGATTGTTTTCATCACCGTCCCGCTCATCCTCGGCGCCGTGGCTCTTTTGGCCGTCTGGCTCCCGGCAACCCGCGCCGCCAAACTCGACCCCATGCAGGCCCTGCGGGTGGAGTAAGGTCGCTCGGGCTTGGGCGACTCTGAATCTTGGGAATGAGGCAGAAAGACTAAATACCTATATCTCGCTGTGGCGTTTCCAGTGCAGCGCTTTCGGGAAACAGACGTGGGTCGAAATCAAAGGCATCCACACTCTCAAGCGTGACATGATCCCAGAAGCCCGCTCCTTGTGGAAAGAGCACAACATTCCATACTGGAACAATGACTGAAGGTATAGCCACCGCAAACGGATTCATTTCGGCCGCGAAATAAGATGGGCCATCGTTGAATCGACTCTTTGCGGTGGCGATATTTCGATAGAACCACATGCAGCCGTCCGATTGGGGATCGGTGATCGCATTCTTATGTATCTCCCAATTGCCCTTAACTCTTATCTTCATGAGAGCCAGATTCGAAGGTATTAAATCCTTCGGCGTATGGACTAATCTTTCAAGAACGGGCACTCCCATCTCGGTCGAAGTGTAAATTGCCTCCTGCCCCGGACGGTTCCAGCGCCCATGTGCATATGCGGCGCCTACGCCAGACAGGTTCGAATAGCGCGCCCTGGCAAGACGGTAGAGTATAAGAGGCTGATGAGTTAGAAAGAAGTCCGGATCGAGCTCAAGGCTTTCGGGAGTCAATAATCGACTCCGTGTTCGATGCGAGTCAATATCGGCTCAAGCACTTGCATATCGTAGCCGCTGCCCTGGACAGCTTGGAGCGGTGTCTGGCCACCTAAATCCCGATTGGGCATTGATAGCCATCGGGATGCTTTGATCTCATCCCCAAACGCATCCACAGTCCGCGAGACGAGCGCGCGGTAACGCACAATCTCATGCATTGCCTCAGCGGCGATCGGTTTAGGAGTAACCGAAGCGACGCTCTTACCACGCAAACGGGGCGAACTAGCCATACCAAATTGTACCAAATAGTGGATTCACCACCCATGAATTCGCGAGCTCCCACCATGCTCGCCACGGAAACCCGTCAAACGTGCCGACTACAGATACATCTCGTCGATGTAGCACCAGCGCCAGTCTTCTCCGCGCTCGGCTGACTGGATCAGCGGATGCTGCGTGGCGTGAAAATGCGCCCGCGCGTGCCGGTTCTTCGACGAGTCGCAGCAGCCCACGTGCCCGCACTCCAGGCACATGCGCAGATGCACCCACGTGTCGCCGCTCGCCAAACACTCCTCGCATCCCTTCGTCCGCGGCTTCACCTTTTTCAGGTGCTCCGCAACATGACTGCAAACAGCTGCTGCCATCTTGACCTCCGCAAACCCGAACTTCTTCGTCCCTTCCTTTCAAACTACCCGATATTGCTGGGCCAGCGCGCTGAATTCCTTAACCTGCGCCTTGACCCACGCCTCATCGCGCCCCAGTTCCGCCTCCAGCAACCGCGCCACCGGTTCCGCCATGGCTATCGCCGCGTCCGCATGCAGGAACAGCGCCCGCGTGTGCCGAGCCAGCACGTCTTCCACCGTCCGCGCCATCTCTTCCCGTGCCGCCCACACCACTTCTGCCGCAATGTACGGCAGCGCCGGATGCAACTGCGCGGCCAGTGCGGGATCTTTCGCGAGGGCGCGTATGGCCTCCGCATCGGAGCCATACACTTCCAGGCTGCCCAGCTTGGCCGAGTCTTCCACATACCCATGAATGCGAAGATTCTTTGTTGTGCACTCAACATCCTGCAGCTTGCCCAGCGTGATTGCGTGGTCCACGGTGTCCTCGGCCATGTGCCGGTAGGTGGTCCACTTGCCGCCGGTAATGGTCAGCAACCCCGATGTGTCCACATGAATCAGGTGGTCTCTCGACAGGGCCGAAGTCTTTCCCTCGCCCTTCACCAGAGGTCGCAGACCTACGAAAACAGCCAGCACGTCCTTGCGGCTGGGCGGACGGACAAAGAAGCGCGACGCCGTCTCCAGCACGAATTCGATCTCTTCTTCCAACGGCCGGGGTTCCAGGCTCGGCGCATCCACCGGCGTATCGGTGGTGCCGGCCACGGCGTGCCCATGCCACGGAATCACAAACAGCACACGCCCATCGCTGGTCTTGGGAACCATTAGCGCTGTGTCGCCCTTCAGGAACGACCGGTCAAAGACCAAATGAATCCCCTGGCTGGTCACCATCAGCGGCTCCGCAGCCGGGTCGGCCATCACCCGGATGGAATCGGTGAACACTCCGGTGGCATTCACGACCATCCGCGCCGGAATGGTCAGCTCTTCGCCCGTCTCCTCATCGCGCGCGGTTACGCCGTTCACATAGCCGTCCGCATCGCGCATGAGCCCTGTCGCCGGGCAGTAGTTCACGAGCGTGGCGCCGTGATCCGCAGCCGTCATGGCCAGGTGAATCAGCAGACGCGCATCGTCGAACTGGCCGTCATAATAGACCACGCCGCCGCGTAGTTCATTGGGCTCAAGGGCCGGCAGCAATTCCAGCGTCTCTTCCTTGCTGAGCAGCCTGGACGCGCCAAACCCGTACTTGCCCGCCAACAGGTCATAGAGCTTCAGACCGATGCCGTAAAACGGCGCCTCCCACCACGAGTAGTTGGGCACAATGAAAGCCAGGTCGTGCACCAGGTGCGGCGCATTCTGCCGCATCAGGCCGCGCTCTTTCAAGGCAGACATCACCAGCGGAATATTTCCCTGCTCCAGGTAGCGCACTCCGCCATGCACCAGCTTGGTGCTGCGGCTGCTGGTTCCCTTGCCAAAGTCGTGGGCTTCAAGCAGCACCACGCTCAACCCGCGCGCCGCCGCATCCACGGCCACGCCCATACCGGTGGCCCCGCCGCCAATTACCGCAATGTCCCAGGGCTGTTGCCGCTCCCTGATATTGCGTACCATCTCTTCCCGTCGCATCGTTCGCTCCCGTTCTTTGTTCTGTTACGCTGTCCAGTTCTTTGACCGCTCCACGGCCCGTTGCCAGCGCCCGCGCCGCTCAGTCCGCTCCTGCGGCGTCATCTTCGGCTCAAAGCGCGCATCGTTCTGCCGTTTCGCGCGCAACTCTTCCGGCCCCGCCCAGAATCCCGTAGCCAATCCTGCCAGATAGGCAGCACCCAGCGCGGTGGTCTCCGTCACTTGTGGTCGCACCACCGGCACGCCCAGCACGTCGGCCTGAAACTGCATCAATAAATTGTTCACGGCTGCCCCGCCGTCCACGCGCAACGCGGCCAGCGGCGTTGTCTCGCTCTGCACAGCTTCAAGCACGTCGGCGACCTGGAAGGCGATGCTCTCTAATGCGGCCCGCGCAATGTGTCCCGGCTTGGTGTCCCGGCGCAGCCCGATCAGCAGGCCGCCGGCATGCGCATCCCAGTGCGGCGCGCCCAGCCCCACAAACGCCGGCACAAACACCACGCCGCCCGCATCCGGCACACTGGCCGCCAGCGCCTCCACCTCGGCCGAGGAGCCGATCAGCTTCAGGTTGTCGCGCAGCCACTGCACCACCGCCCCGCCGATAAAGATGCTTCCCTCGAAGGCGTACTCCAGACGCTTCTGCGCGCTGGCCGCCAGGGTGGTAATCAGCCGGTGCCTCGAGCGCACAAACTCCGTTCCAATGTTCTGCAGCAAGAAGCAGCCGGTTCCATACGTGTTTTTGGCCTCGCCCGCACCCCAGCACAACTGGCCGAACAGTGCCGCCTGCTGATCGCCGGCAATGCCCGCAATCACCGTGCCGCCCAGTCCCAGCGTCGTCGTCACTTCGCCCACCAACTCGCTGGACCAGACCACCTCAGGCAGCAGGCTCTCAGGAATATTGAAGATGCGCAGCAGCTCCGGGTCCCACGCGCCTTTCACAATGTTGAAGAGCAGCGTCCGCGAAGCGTTGGTCACGTCCGTCACGTGCCGCTGCCCGCTGGTCAGGTGCCAGATCAGCCAACTATCCACGGTGCCAAATGCCAGCTCGCCCCGCTCCGCACGAGCCCGCGCGCCGGCAACGTGGTCCAGAATCCATCCCACTTTGGTCGCGGAAAAATACGGGTCCAGCACCAGCCCGGTGCGGTTGGAAACGGTATCCCCAACCCCGCTCTCTTCCAACTCCGCGCACTGCGCGGCTGTCCGGCGGTCCTGCCAGACAATGGCCGGATGGATCGGCTTGCCCGTCGCCCGCTCCCACACAATTACCGTCTCGCGCTGGTTGGTAATGCCGATCGCCGCCACGTCGCGCGGGCGCGCGCCCACCCGCCCCAGCGCTTCAACGGCGCAGGACAACTGGCTGGTCAAAATTTCGGTGGGATCGTGTTCCACCCAGCCTGCCTGCGGGTAGAACTGCTCAAACTCATGCTGCGCCACCGCGGCAATCGCGCCCGCCTGGTCAAACAGAATTGCGCGGGAACTGGTTGTGCCCTGGTCCAGGGCAAGGATATAAGCCATGTGTTCCATCCACCTTCGCACCCCAGTCAAACACGCGGGGCCAACAGCGGGCAAGGCTGCTATCGGTCTGCTGCAGCGTTGGAACGCTGTCGTCATCCACGTTTGCACGAATCACTTTGACGCGCAACAATAACAGTGAACAGGCATAGGTCCCGAAGAACCCACTAACGTACAGTTTGCCGGCAAGCATATTTTCCAGCTGTAGCCTTTACAGTAAGGCAGGCTGGGTTGCCATAGCCGGGCCTATTTCAAAGCACATCGATCATGAGGAGAGCCGTATGAGGCTATTGCGCCATACCCTACTGTTCGCCGCATCGCTTACCGCAATACCTTTCTATGCGCAACGTCCTGGGGGTCCAGGTCTTCCGGGCCAGCCCGGCCCTTTGACGGAGCACTATCGCGCGGATGCCACGCGCATTCTCGCCGCTGCGGATGCGGATACCGACGGTTATGCGGCATTAGCCTATCTTTGCGACCACATAGGCAATCGAAGCAGCGGATCCCCGCAGTTGAACGCGGCTGTGCAATGGGGCGCCGGCCTCATGCGCAAGGCAGGTCTGGACAATGTGACAGTGCAGCCGGTAACGGTGCCGCACTGGGTGCGCGGCCAGGAAGAGGCGTCCATCCTCGCGCCGGTTCGACGCCGCCTGCATATGCTCGGATTAGGCATGAGCGTCGGCACGCCGCCCGAAGGCATCACGGCGCCTGTTGTTTTCGTTCATGACTTCAAAGAACTCGATGCGCTGCCTGCCGATGCCGTGCGCGGCAAGATTGTGGTATTCAATCCCGGTTGGCATGGGTACGGGGTCGGCACGAATTACCGCACCAATGGGCCATCGCGCGCCGCATCCAAAGGGGCGATAGCTGTGCTGGTACGGTCGGCGACAGGACTGGCGCTTGAAACGCCCCATACCGGGATGCTGGAATACGACCCGGCACAGCCAAAGGTTCCTGCTGCCGGCATCTCTGTGGAAGATGCATTGCTCATTGAGCGGCTTGCAAAGGAAGGCCCCGTCGAGATCCATCTGCAGATGGATGCTCACTTCGAGCCGGATGTCGAGTCCGGCAACGTGGTGGGAGAAATTACCGGATCAGAACATCCGGACGAAGTGGTAGTCATTGGCGGTCATATCGATTCGTGGGACGTCGGCCAGGGCGCGCAGGATGACGGGTCCGGCATTATGGCAACGTTTGAGGCGGTTTCACTGCTGCATAAGCTCGGCTTGCGTCCCAGACGCACCATCCGCTTAGTCTTCTGGGTCAGTGAAGAAAACGGCAGCGCGGGCAGCATGGTTTATCGCGATCGGCTCAGCCCGGCGGCTGTGCGGAAGCATGTAGCGGCGATCGAGATGGATGGTGGTGCAGAACGGCCAATGGGCATTGGATATGGGGGATTTCGCGTTCGCCCTGGCCCTCCTCCTGTTCCGGGTGCGGCGCCGGTATTGACCCCACCCGCCTTCGATCCGAAGACTCTATCTGCCGAGCAGCAAAAGTCGTTCAACATTCTGGAGCAGATTGCCGCGCTCCTTGAACCGATCGGCGCGAACCGCGTTTTTCCGGGCGGCGGCGGCGAAGATATCGAGCCGCTTGCTGCGCAGGGAGTGCCACCCCTCAGCCCGCATACCGTTGGCGAGCACTACTTCGACTGGCACCATAGCGAAGCCGATACCCTCGACAAGGTCGACCTGTTGGACTTCCGCCGCAACATTGCGCTCCTGGCCGTAACCACCTATATTCTTGCGGACAGCGACGAAATGCTGACAGGCCAGGTCTCGTCCGACGCTCCTTGAGAAGTTGAACCCGAAAAGCGCTTTGGAATTCGGCTTCAATACCTGTAGTTGCTAATTTGCAACGCGGCCAGAATTGACCCAGCGATGCAGCCAGGGTCTGTTCACATGACCAGCGGGCGCACCCAGTCGTGTGACCCTAGTCGGAGCTGACCAGCAGCCAATAGTGGAAACCGTCCACAATGGCCATGAGCGCCGCCTGGTTCATGTCGCTGCTGACGCCCGCCGTGGTCCACGGTTCGTAGCCGTCGGCATGGAAGCTTACCGTAACGCGGACGTGGGCCGCCGTGTCATGCGCGGATACGTCAATAGCGGTTACGCTGAACCTGCCCAGATGCATCTGTGCGAGCGCCGGGTACCAGTTCTCCAGTTCGCGCCGCAACGCCTTGGTCAGCGCATCCACCGGACCGGCTCCCTCCGCTCTGGTGACTGCGACGGTGGAGTCGTCGAGACACAGTGACATCGACGCCTGAACGTATTTATTTCCGGTTTCGTCATATTCGTCCAGCACTCTCCAGCTCTTGATGCTGAAGCGGTCGCGCAGGGTTTGCAGCACCTTCATGCAGGCCAGCTTGAATGAAACTTCGCTGGCCGTGAATCCGCCGCCTTCAATCATCGCCTGGTTAGCATCCATCAATTCCTGCGCCTGTGCCGAGTTGAGAGGCACGCCAAGCGTCTGCGACAGTAGAACGATGTTGGCTCTTCCCGATTGGCCGTTGACTCCGATCACGGCATTGGCGCCGACCCGCGCCGGATCGCACCAGAGGTAAGCCCCGGGATTCTTGCGTTCGCTGCTGCCATGCATCCCGGCCCAGGTGCCATACGCGCCGAGGCCCACAATGGGCGCTCCATGCGGCACGTCAAGCCCGAAGGCCGCATAAGCCGAATGCGCCAAGCTGGTAAGTCCGGTGAGCGTTTCCGGAGCGACAAACTCGGCTTCACCGCCCAGTTGCATGCTGCCGATCACGGTGGTCAGGTTCACGTTGCCGCAGCGTTCCCCTGTGCCCAGGAGCGTGCCTTGAATCTGACTGGCGCCGGCCAGAATGGCGGCTCGCGTATTGGCAACTCCAAGGCCGCGATCCGTGTGCCCGTGAAATCCGAATTTAGCCTCAGGATAAGTCCGGATCAGTCCTCCGATCACCTGGGATACTTCTTCCGGGCTGGAGCTGCCGGTGGTATCGCAAATCACCAGGCGGCTGACTTTCTGCTGAACGCATTGCGCCGTGATCTGCTGGAAGTAGTCCAGGCTGCGCTTGCTGAAATCGCTGTCGCTCAGCTTGCCGTATTCACCGCGCCCGCGGTTGGCGTCCATGGCATGTTCAAAATCGACGATTACTTCGAGACCGTTGTCGTGCAAGCACGCAATCGTCTCGTAGGCCATCAGCAGGTTTTCTTCCGGCGTGGTTTCCAAAGACCTTTGAATATCCAGAAGCCGGGATTTGACCACGACCACCGCAACCGGAACGCGCTCCTTGTGGCTAACCATGACTTGCACGTCTGGCCAGTCCTGCACCTTAGCGCCGCGGCCGCGCGTTCTGCCAAACAAGGCCAGCTTCATGGCGCGCGTATCGGCCGAATACAGAGCGCCGGTCAAATCGCCAACAAATTGGTTGGCGCCGGCAAAGCCAATCTCCGCATACTGCACGCCAAACGCGGCCATGCGCTGAAGCAGGCTGACAGCATTCGGAACGGAGATTTCAATGTTCGGTTGCTGCATACCGTCGCGAAGACTTGTATCGAACAGCTCGACTTTTCGTGTTTCAGTTGCCTTCATTTGTTCCTGCTGGTTAGTAAGAGTTTCCTGCTCAAGGATTGCCATGCAAGCAGCTTTCCATCATCCCTCTGCCGAGGTTTTCTGGAATGTCTCAGAATACTACGGCGGCTGCCTGACGCGGCTTTTTCAACACCCTGCAAAGTCTTGCTCTAATCCTGCAGGGCTACGCAAACAGCTTCTGTCATTTCCGCGGTTGTATTTGTACCGCCCAGGTCTCTGGTCCTCGCCTTTCCTTCGCGCAGCACGGTCTCAATCGCGCTCATCAGTCGTGCGGCTAACTCAGCTTCTCCCAGAAAATCCAGCATCAACTGCGCCGACCAGATGCTGGCAATCGGATTGGCCAGATTCTTGCCGGCAATGTCAAAGGCCGATCCGTGAATCGCCTGGAACAGACTCGGATATTTCTTCTCTGGATTAAGGTTTGCGCTCGGCGCCAGTCCCATGCTGCCCGTGATGGCCGCACCCAGGTCGGTGAGGATGTCGCCGAAGAGATTGCTCGCGACAAATACATCCACGGATTCCGGACGATCGATCATGCGCACCGTCATCGAATCCACCAGTTGCTGATCGCACTTCATCTCCGGATACTGAGCTGATATTTCGCGAAACACATCGTCCCAGAACACCATGTTGTATTGCATGCTGTTCGACTTGGTGACGCTGGTGACGAGTTTGCGTTTGTGTTTCGCCGCCCACTCAAAGCTAAAGCGCATGAGCCGCTCAGTGATGGAGCGCGTGTGCACAATGGTCTGGATCGCAACCTCTTCGTCCTTGCCCCGGTGCACGCGGCCACCCACGCCCGCGTATTCCCCTTCAGAATTTTCCCGCATGCAAACCATGTCCAGCTCGCGCGCTACGCGATTTCTAAGGGGCGTCTGCACGCCTTCCAGCAGCCGCATCGGGCGCAGATTCACATACTGATCCAATTCCTGCCGGATGGGCAGCAGCAGGCCCCAGAGCGTCACATGGTCCGGAATGCGCGTGTCCCCCACCGGACCCAGCAGAATCCCGTCGAACCCTCCCCGCTCCAGTTGCCGCACGCCGTCGTCCGGCATCATCTTGCTGGTTTTCAGATACCGTGCCGATCCCCAGTCAAACTCCTCAAATTCAAATGCGATGCCGCCATCGGACTGCGCCAGCGATTCCAAAACGGTTCTGCTTGCCTTCAGGACCTCGGGTCCAACACCGTCCGCAGGCAAAATTGCCAAATGCAGGTTTCTCACAACCGTGGTCCTCCAGAAGCTGATTTCCCATCCTGCATAAAAATGCGAATGAATGCTTTCAGTGTACGATCTGGCCTGAATTCGCGCTCTTCAACGGCAGACGTGCGCGGTACGTTTGCGCCATCCGGCTCGAAACCGCAGAATGGAGGAGATGCGCGGAGAGACTGTGAATACTGGTCAGGAAGAAAGCGGGCAATCGGCGAGCACGGACCTGGAACCGCTGGTTCTTAATAAAATAACGGCGCGCATCGTCCCATTCAGCATCGCGCTTTACTTCGTCAGCTTCCTGAACCGCGTCAATGTCGGCTTTGCCGCATTGACCATGAACAAGGATCTTGGCCTTAGTTCAGAGATGTTCGGCGTGGGCGCCGGCATCTTTTTTGTCGGCTATCTCCTCTTCGGCCTGCCCTCCAATCTGCTGCTCAACCGCGTCGGAGCCCGGCGCACCATCTCCATGATGATGCTGGCATGGGGTGCGCTTTCCGGCGCAACGGCCTTCGTCACCGGACCGTATAGCTTCTACGCCATGCGCTTCGCTGTCGGCCTTGCGGAGGCGGGCTTCTTTCCCGGCATCATCCTCTACCTGAGCTTCTGGTTTCCGGCGCGTCACAGGGCGGGAGTTACCGCCATCTTCATGGCTGCAGCGCCCCTGTCTAACATGGTGGGCGCGCCCATCTCCGGCGCGATTCTGGAGATGAATGGCTTTCTGCACGTCAAGGGCTGGCAATGGCTGTTCCTACTGGAGGCCGCGCCCACCGTTCTTCTGGGCGCCGTCTCGTATTTCTTTCTGACCGACAGGCCGAGCCAGGCCACCTGGCTCAAGCCCGATGAACGGCGTTGGCTGGTGGACGAGATGGCGCGCGAACTTGCAGGCAAAACCAGCAAGAGCGCCGTCAGTGTCTGGTCAGCGCTTCGCAACCTCCGCGTTCTCGGCTTGGCGCTGGCCTACTTCGGCACCTCCACGGGCCTCTACGCCGTCAGCATCTGGACGCCTCTGTTCCTCAGCAAATTCGGTTACAGCTATGTCATGCTCGGCCTGCTCACCGCCATTCCCAACGTTGTCGCGATCCTTGGCATGGTGTGGTGGGCCAGAAGCTCCGACCGGCGCAACGAGCGCACTCTCCATTGCTCCATCGCCTGCCTTGCCGCGGCAGTCGGGATGTTGGTTGCGGGCTACTCCGGCGGCGTCCTGCTGCTCATCGCCGGCCTTGCCCTGGCCGGTTTCGGCATCAACGCCGCCAAACCGCCTCTTTGGAGCATGCCCACACAGTTCCTGTCCGGGCCGGCTGCGGCAGCGGCCATCGCTCTGATCAACGCGGTTGGCAGCCTGGGTGGCACGGTGGGCCCCATCGTCATGGGCAAACTTAAAATGCAATCGGGCAACTACTCCAGCGGCATGGTGTATGTTGCCGCCACACTCGTTCTTTCGTCTCTGCTGGTCCTTATCGCCGCGCCCAAAAAGCCGGTGCCGTCCGCGTGACGCGAGCGCACATCACAGCCAGCGCAGGATCGCAGTCGATACAATCATGTCGAGAGTGCAGCTCGATTTCAACAGGAAAGGATCACACTGCCGTGATCTTGGATCAATTCAGTCTGAAGGGTAAAACAGCGCTAGTCACCGGCTCCTCCCGTGGCCTTGGCGCGGCAATTGCCGTGGCGTTGGCCGAAGCCGGAGCCAACATTGCCATCCATGGCTCAAAAGCAATTCCTGAAGCCACGCAACAACGCCTGAAAGAGACGGGCGCCAATCAGCTCGCAGTGGTTGGCGATGTGGCCGATGCCGAAACGTGCGCGCGCCTGGTGGAAGAAACGGTTCTGCACTTCGGCACCATCGATATTCTCGTCAACAACGCCGGCATCATCCGCCGCTCTGACGCCATCGAACACTCCGAGGAAGACTGGAACGCCGTGATCGGCACCGATCTCACCAGCGTCTTTCGCCTCACCCAGCACGCGGGAAAACATATGCTGGCGCAGGGCTCGGGAAAAATCATCAATATCGCATCCCTGCTGACCTTTCAGGGCGGAATCCGCGTTCCCTCCTACGCCGCGGCCAAAGGCGCCGTTGGACAACTGACCAAAGCCTTTGCCAACGAATGGGCGGCAAAAGGCATCAATGTAAACGGCATCGCACCCGGTTACATGGCCACGGACAATACCGAGGCATTGCGGGCAAATCCCGAGCGCGCGCAGCAGATTCTGGATCGGATTCCGGCGGGCCGCTGGGGAAAGCCTGAAGACGTGGCGGGCGCGGCCGTGTTTCTTGCTTCCAGCGCCAGCGACTATGTGAACGGCCATCTGCTGGTCGTCGATGGCGGATGGATGTGCCGCTAATTGAGCTGTAATGCGCGGAACCGGAATCGGCGCCGGCAACTTCTCTTAGTGAGGATGTCCCGGCAGCACAAGATGTTCCGCGCAGCGCGGCTCGTAGGAATCGCCGGGCATTTTGACGGGGCTGTCATAGGGCGCGGGCTTGCCTTCAATGAGCCGCTGCGAATAAAGAGCCCGGTTGCCGCACGTGCAGTAGGCAATGCATTCGGTCACACTACCGCCGTACGCATTCACAAGCCACGTCAGGTTCAGCATCTCTCCAAAGGGAACCGCTCGAAAGTCCAGGTCCAGTCCCGCGATGAGAACGTCGTGATTGTCTTCGAGAAGGCGCTTTGTAAAAAGAAATAATCCCTCCACAAACTGCCCTTCATCGATGGCAATGCATTCCACCCGCTTCCCAATCTCCTTTTCCCTGGCGGCGATCATAGGAAGAAGCTCCCACGGATTTTGCGAGTTGAATTCCAGGGCCTCCATCTTGCCGTGCCCGTTGGGATTGCGGCTCTCCACCACGCCGGGCTTGCCCTTGGTGTCGTCGCTGGGCTTGAGGATCAGCACATACTGGCCGGCGTACTGGCGGCGCATGTCGGCGCGGCGCAACAGCTCCGCGGTCTTGTTGCTGCGCATCGGCCCCATCAGTAATTCCAGCTTGCCATGCATGATGGCCTCCCCCATAAATCAGTGAATTTGCCGCATCCCTGTTGACCGCACAGATTATACTGCGCTCCGGCAGCGGCGCAATGCGCTGTCTTACTCGATGGACCGAAACCGAGCGCACCGCGCCCGTTCATCCGCAAACGGTAAAATGATTTCCTGTCCGTAAAGAGAATTGCGATAGCCGGAACCCTGCGCGGCTATGGAAGGTAAGAAAGATACGATGAAAAACTTGTGGATGAAAACCCTGGTGCTGCTTGCTTTTGCCGCTTGCCCGCTTTATTCGCATGCGCAAACTCCGCCTATAAACGGAATCGCGCATTTTGCTTTTCGCGTGAGCGATCTGGACAAGGCGCGCGCGTTTTTTCATAAGCTCGGCTTTGAAGAGTCGTTCGTACTGACCGATGGCGGCAAGACGTCGGAGGTCTTTGTCAAAATCAACGACCGCCAGTTTATCGAGCTGTACCCGCGCACCGGCGACTCGCAAGCTCTCGGCTGGATGCATGTATGCTTTGAATCGGATGCGCTGAGTGCGTTGAACGAACTCTATGTTGTACATGGCCTGAAGCCTCCATCCGTTGCCAAAGCCGGGGCCGGCAATCTGCTCTTTTCGCTCAACGATCCTGAAGGCAGAGTCACCGAGTTCACACAATATATGCCAGGCTCGCGCCACACCCTGGACCGGGGAAAACATCTGGGCGAACACCGCATCGCAGAAGAGTTGCTGGGCTTCAAACTGCCCGCCGCCGATCTTGCGGCAGAGCGGCAGTTCTACACAAAGGGGCTTGGGTTTGAGGCACAGGATACGCAATCTGGAGTCCGGTTGCGCCTCGCCGGCGCTCCGCACCTCAAGATCGAAATCCACGCCGCCAAAGCCGGAGACCGACTGCAATCCCTCTTCCGGGTGCCGGATGCCGCCAGGGCGGCGCAGCAGTTAAGCGCGCTGGGACTTACCGTGAAACGGAGCAGGAATCTTGTTTCCGTTGCCGATCCGGATGGAAACGTATTTGTCTTCGAAGGGGATCAATCGCACTGAGTTAGAGCAGTGGATCCCTGATCGCACAGCACCGGGCAGGTTTTCTGATCGAAGCAGTCTCGCGATCGAGACTGAGAAAGCTGGCCTTAGTTGCGCGCAGCCTGGGATTCGATGGCTCTTTCCTTTTCGAGTAGCGCTGCGAGAGCTTTTTCCGGGCAGATATGATGGGCTTCAATCAGGCCCAGTTCTTTCTCTGTCTCCACGCAAGAAGCTATCGTCATGAAACAGTCCAGGCACCGCGTGTTGTAACTGCCGTTGTCGTTTTGAGTGCGGCTGTACATCGTACCTCGGAAACACTATGGCGATTGTGCGATGCTACGCACCTTTGTGTTCCCTCGACGTGACTCACATCACCAGATGTTGTGATCTCCCTGTACGGCAGAACATTTCTCCCGAGGAAAGGTTACTTACATATCCATTCCCTGGTTGGGGTTTCGCCGCAGTTGCCAGCATGGATTGCGGCCCGACTGTGCAAAAAGAGACACCGAGCAGGGCACATCCAGGGTGCCGAGATAATCAAATTCCGACTTGCGGCCCTTGAGCGGAATCGTCACGTAGCGGTTGACGGTTACCTTGCTCATGGGCGAGCCGCGCAGCTTGAATAGGGCCGAATCTCCCCCGTAGACAGCCACAAAAACCGCCGCCAGCACCACAGCCAACCGGAATATCCAACGCCTCAAAAGCTTCGACACGTCTCAGCCTTCCTTGAAAATATGCGGCTTATCCTTCAGCGCCGCTCAGGCATTTTATTTGCGAAACAATGTTGCCCCAGGCCGGCAACTTGCGCAGGCCGCCTATGTGGAATGCCGCGCGAGGGAGCAAAATCATGCGGTTGCCTCTTCAGAATAATCGAACTAGGCAGTGCGAACCCCCTTGCCCTCGTGTCCGCCCGTTTCTGCGGCTTCCATGCTATTCTTTTCCGCATCATGCGAGCGCTTATAACTTCTGTCTTCTGCTTGACTGCATTCTTGCCATGCCTGGGCCAAACAGCCGATACCGCAACGCCGGGTTTGCCAAAAGACCCGCGTGCAATCTTCGCGGCGGCCGCACCCTTTTATAACTTCAACGACGCAACCCTCGAACCCTGGCACCTGAAGGCCACCTACCAGCTCTACGATCAGGATGGGAAGCCGACTGAAAAAGGAACCTATGAATATTGGTGGGTGTCGCCAAAGGTCTATCGCAGCACTTGGTCCCGCCCAGGCGCAACACACACCGTCTGGCATACCGCCGATGGCACACATAGTTTTAAGGTCACTGGAGAGGGGCTGAAGTTCTTCGAACACGAGCTGAAACCCGCACTGTTCTCGCCATTGCCGAGCAAGGTCGAGCTGGACTCAGACAAAATACGGCTTGACCTCCAGGAGAAGTCGTCCAAGGGAGTCAATTTCCCCTGTATCTCGCTGACTGCACTGCCGCAACAAGGACAGCCGGATATTCTACCGCCGAACTCCATCTCAACTTACTGTTTCGATCCGCAACTGCCTGTTTTACGGGTCGGCTTTACTTTCGGGGAGGTGGTAACGCGCTTCAACAACATAGTGAAGTATCAGAATCGGTTTCTGGCGCGTGAGATTCTGATTTCGTATGGAGAGCGGTTGCTATTCTCTGCCAGGGTGGATGCAGTCGATGACATGGATTCGTCCGATCCGGCATTGACGCCAGCTCCCGATGCCACTCAAGTGCAAGCCCCGAAGGCGCAAATCGGGTCTGCTGTCTCCGTCGGCAAACTTATCAAAAAGCAGGCGCCTGTCTACCCGGAGTTGGCAAAGAGACTCTATCAGCAAGGCAAAGTGGTTATCCTGGCAACCATCGGCACCAATGGAAGAATCCATGATCAGGAGGTGGTCGTAGCCCCTTCAGAATTACTGGCTGCTGCCGCTATGCAAGCGGTCTCCCAGTGGAGGTACAGTCCCTATCTGCTGAACGGCCAGCCGGTCGAGGTGGATACAACCATCAATGTATTCTTTGTCCTTGGACATTCAAGCTGAGAGATACTTGCGCAGGATGCGAAGAGGGCCAGCCGGATTCGGTTGGCCCTCTTCGCATTTTGCCCTGGATCGTGTGCCCTAGATCTTGATGGAAGCAGCCCGCGGCGAAATTCCGCTGATCTCCGCGGCGCGCGCTTCAGCGTAAGCCGCAGCTCCCAGCACCGCCGTGCCGCTCTCCAGAATGATGCGCACCGGCATATTCACCAGCAACTGGCTCATCCGGCCCTTGTCGGTAAAGGCCTTCATGAACGTGCCGTCCTTGAGCTTTTCCAGGATGCGCGGCGCAATGCCTCCGCCCACGTACAGCCCTCCCACCGACAGAATTGTCAGGGCCAGGTTGCCGGCCTCGGCGCCATAGGCTGAGACAAACATATCCATCGCCTTCTCGCAGATCTCGCTCTTGGCCGCCAGCGCCAATTCGGTGATCACTGCGTTCGGATCCTTTTCTTCGGCAATGCGCGCCGCCAGCCAAGCCGGCTCTTCCACTCCACGGACCTCGCGCAGGAACTCGTAGACGTTGGTCAGGCCCTGGCCGCTGACTACGCGCTCAAAGCTGATGCGCCCGTTGTACTTCTGCCTGAGGAAGCGCAGCAGGTCGATCTCGTCCTCGGTACGCGGCGCAAAGTCCACGTGGCCGCCCTCGGAGGGAAACGGATCGTGAGTGCGGCCATTCCACACCAGAAAGCCCTCGCCCAGGCCGGTTCCGGCGGCAATCAGCGCGCGATTGCCCATCTGGCGGGGATCGCCCTCGTTGAGGGTGTAGATCTGGTCGGGGGAAAGCTCGGCCACACCGTAGCCGTTGGCCTGCAGGTCGTTGATCAGGAACACATGCTCGATGGCCAAACTGGCAGCCAGCTCGCGGCTATCCAAGGTCCAGGGCAGGTTGGTCAGGCGCAGGCGCCCGTCGCGCACCGGTCCGGGAACGCCAAAACAGGCTGCGGTCGGCTTCTCCGTGCCCAGAAACTCTCTTACAATCTCTTCCAGCCCGGAGTATTCCCTGGCCGGATATTGCTGAGCTCGGGTGGGTTCAAGTTTGCCATTGGTAAAGTCATACAGCGCCAAGTGGACTTTGGTGCCGCCTACGTCGCCCGCCAGAATCATCGTTGCCTCTCCAAAACCCCGCAACCCTCCCCATCAGTCGCGGGTAGAAGCGAAGCTGCTGCCTTGTCCAGGATCAAGGTAAGTATACCGCTCGCGGGCCAAATCAACTGGCTGGGCAGGCGTTCCGGATCGTGCGGGCCGGTTAATACTTCCTTTAATATCTGGGCCTTATCCGCCCCACCGATGAGGAAAAACACCGAATCGGCGTGGTTGATCACCGGCCAGGTGAGGGTGATGCGCCAGGCGTCTTTCTGCGGCACGTAGTTGGCCGCCACCAGGTTGCTCAGCTTGTGTATGGCCTCAGTGTGCGGAAACAGCGAGGCAGTGTGGCCATCCTCGCCCATCCCCAGGGCAATCAGGTCGAAACGCGGGCTTTCGGCACCCTCCAATCGGAAGCTGTTTCGCAGTTCCGACTCGTACCGGGCCGCCGCCACCTCCGGCACCAGTTCGCCCTCCATGCGGTGAATCTGCTCCGGCCGCAGCGGAACCTGGTCCAGCAAAGCCTCGCGGATCCTGCGGTAGTTGCTCTCTGAGTTGTCCGGAGGAACACAGCGCTCGTCCACCCAAAAGAGGTCCAGTTTGTCCCAAGGCATGCGTCCCCGCCACGGCAGGTTGGGATCGACCAGCATCAGAAAAGTAGACACGGGGGTTGAGCCGCCACTGATGGCGATCCTCACCCGTCCCTGGCAAGCCACGGCTTCCCCAGCCATCTCTACAAAATACTGCGCCGCACGCCGCGCCAACGCCGCCGTATCCGGCTCCACGTAGTATTTGATCCTGAGTATTCTGGCCATGGGTCGTAACTTCCTTGTATCTCTACTCTACTCGGGAGCAGGCTGCGGATGATTGCTTTTCTTGAGACCTATGAGAGATGAATGCAAGGAATTAACCCCCGCTTTAACTGCGCTATTGCCCCAGATATACCCGGTACTGCTGCTCCAGCACCCCGGCAGCCCGTGCGAGAGCCAGCTTTGACAGGTTGTACTGGTAGAGGCTTTCCACCAGGTTGTTTTGGGCGGCAGCCAGAGTGGCCTGCGCGGTCACCAGCGGCAGATTGTCGTCCACGCCGGCGTTTACGCGATCGGTTTCGTCACTGAGCGCGCGTGTGGCCAGGTCCACGTTGGAGCGCGCCACGTCCACCAGTTTTGAGGTTGCGTCCACATCCAGCAGCGCCGAGCGCACCTGCTGGTCAATGCGGTCGCGCAGGTCGGCCATTTGGGCGTTCACGGCAGACAACTGAGCTTGGGCCATCTCTGTATCGCCGCGCAGTTTAGCCTCGCGGAACAGTGGAACGCTGAGCGTGCCCTGGGCCACAAAAACGCCGTGGGAGCCTGCGCCGTTGACCTTATCCACACCATAGGAACTGCCAAAGCTGAGGGTGGGCAGCCGCTGGCTGCGGTAAGCAGCATGAATGGCTTTGTATTCCACCGCCTGATTTTGAAGGTTCTGGTAGTCCTGGCGGTTTGTGTACGCTACGGCGCGCACGTCTTCCGGCGTTTGCGCAGCCAGATCGCTAAAGGGCGCGCGATCGGTGAGCGCAATCTTCTGGCCGGGATCGATGCCCGTCTCCCGCTTGAGCAGGATCAGATCCTTCTCAAAGGCGTTTTCGGCGGCAATCCGAGTCTGCTGCTGCGCCTGCAGTTGCACCCGCGCCCGCAACTCGTCCAGATTGGCGGCGGTTCCGGCCTCGTGCGCCGCGTGCGCATGGTTCAGTTGCACCTGGTCGGCCGCTTCCAGCGCCTTGGCGTTGTCTACCTCGCTGGCCGCCGCAATGGCATGCAGATAGGCTGAGGCCACCTGCTGCACAACCTCGCCCCGCGCCGACATCTCATTGAAATAGGAGGCTTTCGCTGCTGCTCCGGCCGCCTTCCAGCCAGCGATCACAGGACCGGAAAAGAGCGTCTGCCGGAAGTGAATGGTCCCCTCGGTCAGGTCGTCGCGCGTAATTTCAGAGAGCCCCGCCGGCATCACGCCGCCGGGAAAAATTGACTTGAACTCGCCAATGACTCCAGCACTAAAGCCCTGAGCCGCAAGATTGTGCTGGTAGACGCCGGTATCGCCGCTGAGGACGATGGTGGGCAGAAACTGCTGCAGCGCCTCGTTTTTTTGCCCTTGAAGGGCTTTTTCGCCGTTCTCGGCTTCCTTCAAACCCAGGTTGTTTTTCAGGCCGCGGCTCACCGCCTCGTCAAGCGAGAGCTGGAGCGTCTCATCGCTCACCGGCTTCGCGGTCACGCTGCCGAAAAAGGGATTGGCGGAGGAGGACGGATTCTGCGCCTGCGCATAGGCAGTTGCTCCCGCGCCGGTCAAAACCAGCAGGACGAACAAAACCGGCGTTCCCACCCGCCGGAAGACAAAATGCGGCGCTTGATTCACTTCCATTATTCTCTCAGATTCGCCAACCGCAGAGAGGATTCCGGGATCGGGCGGAAAACGTGCAGTTTGGCTCCAATTTATTGGGCGCTCCGCGGTTCTGGCAGGATCAAGTCGCCCTAAACGTCCGCCTACACCATCGCCCGTTCCTTCACCGCCAGATACTGGTTCAGCACCCGCGAGGTCAGATCCGCCGGATTCAGGTCCAGCGTCAGCGCACCTTGCTCGTGCAGCCGCGCCAGCATCACTTCGCGCCGGCCGGCCATCTCCTGCGCGGCGGCAGACATGAACATCTGCTCCACATTCTTAGGCCGGGCCCTAGCGATGATCTCCACCTCCGGCTGCGCCATCGCCACAAACAGCAGCACGTGCCGGCGCAGCAGCTGCATCGCGCCATCAATCACTTCGGGCCGCATGGCAGTCTCCGCCAGGTCCGTAACCCACAAGATCAGCGAGCGGCGCGGCTGCAGGCGGTTCAGCATGGCCGTGGCCCGCAGGTGGTCGGCCTCGCCTGATTCAGCGCGGACCAGGGCCAGCGACTCGATCAACTGCCGCAGGTGCGCAGCGCCGCGGCCGGGCAAGAGCCTCTGCTGGATGCCTTGTCCATACGCCAGCAGCCCCACCCGGTCGCCGGAGAACAGAGCCAGTTGCGCCAGCGCCACCGCCGTTGTGCAGGCGTGGTCCAGCTTGGAGTGAGGGCTTGGCGCACTCCCGGAGTCTGGGGAAGCATGCGTACCGGATGCCACCCGTGAACGCATCAGCCGCCCGCAGTCCAGTACGATCCAGACCGCCTGGCTGCGTTCGGTTTGATATTGCCGGGTGATGGGGCTGCCGCATCGTGCCGTGGCTGTCCAGCAAATATCGCGCAGGTCGTCGCCCTCGCGGTACTCGCGCAGGCTCTCGAAGTCGCGGCCCAGGCCCCGCTGCCGTTCCTGGCGAAGCTGCAGATCGATCTGCCGGCTCCGCGCCAGAAAGATCTGCTGCTCCTCGCCCGTCCGCAGTGCCGGATAAACCCGCACCGTCTGGGAGAGCGACGCACGGGCCCAGCGCTCAGCCAGACCAAGAGGCGAGCGATAACGCACGTAAAGCCAGCCCGTCTCCCAGTCGCCCCGCTCCCGCGGCTCCACGCAGTAGCGCAGGCTCGCCGGTACGCGCGGAAAAGCGGTCAGCCGGTGCGTGGCCGGCTCGGCAACCAGCGCTGCCGGCAGATCGTCCACCAACCGGCACTCCACAATCACCCGGCCCTGGTTTTCGATGGCTATTTCGATCTCGGTCTCGCTGTCCAGTGACGGAGCGTTGGACCAGGACCGCCCGGCAACCAATTGCTCCGGGGTCGGCAATCGCAGCTCGTCGAGCAGCGCAGCCAGCAGCACCAGCCCGTCCCAGGCCAGCATGGCGTAGGCCAGACGCCCGTCCCAGAAGCCCGGAATGAGCCACAAAAAGCCCACCGACAAGAGGCCAATGCTCCTCGGCGTCAAGCCGAAGCCCCAGCGTCTGCGCCGCTCGCAGGCGGCACGCACCGGCCCTGGATGGAGCGAAACAGAGATCATTGCCTCGGCACCGGCACCGCCGCAATCACGTCGGCCAGAACTCGATCGGCGTCAAAGCCCTCAAGCTCAGCCTCGGGCTTGAGAATTACCCGATGCCGCAGCACCGGCTGCACGGCGCGCTTCACGTCGTCGGGAACCAGGTAGTCGCGCCCGTCGAACGCAGCCGCCGCCTGGGCCACCAGCATCAGGCTCAGCGCCGCACGGGGACTGGCGCCCAGTAGCAGCGTGGGCCACTCGCGGGTGTGCCGCGCCAGCGACAGAATATAGGTGTACAGCTCCGGCTCAATCCGGATGGCCCGCACCTCGGCCCGCGCCGCCCCCAGCAGCCCCTCGGGAATGGGCGCAATCGAAGCGTCTTCCAGCAGCCCGGCGCCCGACCCAGCATGATGCCGCTCCAGAATTTGCAACTCCTCGGCTTGCGACGGATAAGCTACGCGAATCTTCAACAGAAACCGGTCCAACTGCGCCTCAGGCAAGGGATACGTGCCTTCAAAATCCACCGGATTCTGCGTGGCGAAGACCGTGAACCAGGCAGGCAGAGTCCGGCGCACGCCGTCGCTGGTCACCTGCCGCTCTTCCATGCATTCCAGAAGGGCCGCCTGCGTGCGGGGGGGCATGCGGTTGATCTCGTCCACCAGAAGCAAGTCAGTGAACACTGGTCCCTTATGGAAAGTGAAACTGTCCGAGCCGGTGCGCAGGATGGTGGTGCCCAGAATGTCGGCCGGCATCAGGTCGGGCGTGGCCTGCACACGCTGGAACTCGAGCCCCAGCAACCGGCCAAGAGCTTTGACAATCAGCGTCTTGGCGATCCCCGGCACGCCTTCCAGCAGAGCATGGCCCTGGCACAGAACGGCGATCAGCACCTCTTCGATCACCTCTCGCTGCCCGGCGATCACCAGCCCCAGTTCCCGGCGGGCGTGGGCAATCAACTGGTTGGTAGCTCTCAGCGCCTGAGGTTGCAACTCCCCATTTGTCTCTTGATTCGGTTCCTGGCTCATGAAGCCCTTTCCTTCGGTTTGAAATGAGTATCTTCGGATCTCAGTACCTGGCCGCCGGGTTTGATTGCGGCAATCAATGATTCCAGGTGTCCATGAAGCTTCTGAGTGAGCTTCAATGCTTCGCGGGGAAGTATCGACTCGCCCCATGCGGCGTCCTGGCAGGCAGCCAAATCCGCTTCCAGGCTGGCGTCGGCCTGGGGAAACCGCCGGCGAATCGCCGCTGCAAGCTCTGCGGCGCTCATCTGCTGGCCGCGCAATCCGCACAACCGCAAGCTCTGCCGCCGGAATCGTTCCCAGGCAATTGCCACAGCCGCAGACGCTGCCCCGGCGTTGCCGTAGAGCGACCCCAGCGCCTGAAGAAACTCAATGGGCGTGGCCCGCGCCGGAGCAGGCAACTCGCGGACCGGCCCACTGCGCCGACTGAAGCTCAACAACACCAGCAGCCCCAGTACCGGCAGTCCAATCTGCAGCAGAGTCAGCGACGGCCCGAAGGCGTAGCTCCAGTTCGACCGCACTTCCCCGTGCAGCGACTCGTCCCAGTAGAAGCGGTGCCCTTCACGCGGTCCCAGCGAGTTCAGAAACAGGTCCAGATCCTGGGCACGCGCCAGAGAGCCGTTTTCGAGCGGCGTCGAGCTGGCCCACCAAACCACGTGCCCCTTGCCCCAGTCGTATTCCACGACTGCCGGCTGCCCGGCGCAACTGTAATCCACGCGGTGCGCCGGGTTGCCCACTTGCCAGCTCGCCTGGGGAACCATCCACACCTCGCCCGACCCGGCCAGCGCATTGAGCCCTTCCGGCTCCAGCTTGCATGCGGAAAAATTAAACTCTTTCGGCGTTTCGCTGGCCTCGCCGGGCAGGATGAAGCCGCCCCAGAAGCCGGTAGACAGCACCCGGCCTCCCCGCTCCAGAATCGTCCGCACCGCCTTGATGTCGCCCCCTTCGCGGGTGAACGGCTGGGCAAGGATCACCACCGTCTCCGGTCCCGCCGTTACGGCCAACTCGCTCAACGGGCGCTCCCAGCGTTCAATCGGATAGTTGGAGCGCAGCAGCGTCTCATAGGCCGCGCGCGCTCCGTGCCGGCCAGACAGGTACGTCGAGGGCAGGGGATTGTCGTTATCGTTCGCGCTGGGCAGCAGGAACCCGGTCAGCACCGCCAGCGTCAGTCCGATGCCAAGACAACCCAGCAGCAGTTTTCGGTCTTTGGCGTCGAGCGTGGAGAGAAACTTCATTGCGCCGCGCCTCCTGAAGTTCTGCTTCCCGCAATTAACACACTGGCAAGTTGTTCGGCGTTGCGGTAGTCGCTCTCATCCGCCGGACGCCCGCCGTACCAGAAGCGCTCAAAGCTGACGGTCAGTGTGGCCAGCCCGGCCCTGCGTGGGTCCGCCACTGCCACCAGGGCAAGATACTCGCGTGGCGTGCGGGCGCGGTCCGCGGGCCACAACCGCCGCGCTTCAAGCCGCGAGATTGCCGCCCAATACACAAAATGAATCGCCTCGCGCCACTGGCCGGCAGCGGCAGCTTTGTGCGCATCCTCCAGCCACAGTTGCCAGTCCCGGGCGGAAGCGGCTCCAGGCGCCGGTCCACCTCTCTCCGGCGCCAGCCGGATGCGTCCCTTGCGTTCCAGTTGTATCAGCAGCCAGGCCAACCCCACGCAGACCGTCAGAATGAATCCCCACACGATTGCGCGGCCCAGCCAAGCTGCATGAGCGGTTAGCTTTGCGGCGCCTTCAAAGACCTGGTTCAGCCATGTGCCCAGCTTTTCCAGGACCGTATCCTTTGCCGTCGTCTCCTCCAGGTTGCGAAACTCGCGGCCGGCGAGCACCTGGTGCAACGCCGCACGCTCCGGGTCGTGTGCGTGCGCGGTTGCCGTGGCTGCGCTGGTCTGGGCCAGTTCCTGAGCCAGCCGCGTCCCGGCATCTTCTAGCAGTTGTGTTGTGAAAGGCCTCGGTGGCCTGGCGCTCTCTTCTTCCGCTGCTTTCTTCGTGCCGGCGGAGGGCTCGACCGCATCCTTGTCCTGAGCCTTTGCGAGCAGCACCCGCAGCCACCCGTAGCGCACCAGCCGCCGCTCTCCGCCGCTGCCGGCAACCGCTGGAACGGGATCTGGAACGCGGTCGTCCGGTCCCACCAGCGTTGGGTCACAGGTCTTTGTATCGCGCGCCTTGGCGCAAGCCTCCACGATCGTCGCCAGAGCCTGCAGATGTTTGCGGTAATCATCCAGCGAGACATCGTTCCAGTGGCTTGCCGGGAGCGCCGAAGGAGCGGCAAGCGGCAAATCGGCGCGTGCCTGCGCCGCAGCCAGAACCGCAGCCAGAGCAGCGCCCGCAAACATGAACCGAGTCTTCAAGCCTGGATTTCCTCCGGCCGGGAACGCCCGGCAATCAGTCGGCTTCCGCGCTCAATGGCTCCCCGCCGGATGAATCCAGATTGCGTTGCCGCCACCTGAAACCATGTGCACGTCCAGCACCGTCGTCCGGTCCACGGTCTGCTTCGACAGTGTTGTGTGCGTCGCCTCAACGGCCGCATCGGGCGCGTCCGCGTACATCTCGGCCACGTACTTACCGTCGCCCAGGAAGCTCAGCGGCACTTTCACGGTGCGCGCATCCCAGTTGGTCAGCGAGCCCACGTACCAGTCTTTGCCGCTGCGCCGCGCCAGCGTAATATTCTCCATCGGCCTGCCGTTCACCACGCGCACCTCGTCCCAGGTAGCCGGAACCCGCTTCAGGAAGTCGAACTCCTTCTGTCCCTGGTAGTGCTCCGGATAATCCGACACCATCTCGAACGGGCTCTCGAACACCACGAACAACGCCAGTTCGTGCGCGCGCGTTCCCAGCCCCATCGGCATCACGTTGCGGGCCACAAAGTTTTCCCGATTGCTATTGCCAAAAGCTCCCGGGGTGTAATCCAGGGGTCCGGCCAGCATGCGCGTAAAGGGCAGAGTGGTGTTATGCGTGGGAGTCACCAGAGCGCTCCCCTTCAAGTACTCTTTGCCCATCACACCTTCCCGGGTCATCAGGTTCGGCCAGGTGCGCCGCAGCCCATCCGGCGCGTAGGCTCCGTGAAAATCAATCATCAGGTGATGCGCCGCCGCGTTCTCCACCACGCGCCGGTAATAGCCCACCATCCACTGATCGTTCCGGTTCATGAAGTCGATCTTGACCCCGGCAATGCCCCACTTCTCAAACAGGGGAAACGCCTGGTCCATGTACTTGTCCACGGAAGTCCAATGCGCCCACAGCCACAGCCGCACATGTTTCTCCCTGGCGTAGCGCAACAGTTCCGGCATGTCGATCGCCGGCGCCACGTGCGTGATGTCATCCAACCTCGATGAGTCGTCTGCGCCTTTGCGCACAGCAGGTGCGGCCCAGCCGGCATCGATCAGCATGTACGGAAATCCCGAGTCTGAAGCAAAATCGATGTAGTGCTTCATGGTCGCCGTGTTCATTCCGGTCTTGAAGCTCACGCTCGGGGCCGCATCGCCCGACCACCAGTCCCACGCCGACTTGCCCGCCTGAATCCACGACGTGTCCGCGATCTTCGAAGGCGGATTCAAATTCAGCACGATGTTGGACTCGATCAGACGTCCCGGTTCGTCGCCGATCATCAGCACCCGCCACGGGCTGTTGAACGGCGTCGTAGTCTCCACTGCCAGGTCCGCCTCGGCGACTCCCGATTCGTTGAGGCGCGGTGACAACTCCACCCTTACGCTGTTACGCCCTCTTCCCTTGCGCAAGTACATGCCCGCGTAGTTGTCGATATCCGCCTCTGCAATGGCAATCCAGCCGAGGCCCGGCTCCTCGGCAAGGTAGGGCGGGCCGATCAGCCAGTCGCGATGCAACCCGCTCGACAGCCGCTGCTGATATTCGTCCTCCCATGAGGATTGGTAGCCGTCCAGAATCAATGGATACGTAGTAGCGTCTTTTACATAATTGAACTCTGTAAGCTCGTGAGCAATACGCACCTGCTTCAAAACCGCCTGATCCGGCACGGCATAGCGGAAGCCCACGCCATCGTCGAAGACCCGCGCCTCGACCGTCAGCATGCGCCCGCTGGCGTCCGCAAAATCCGCGCGTACAGAGTTGTAGTGGTCGCGCACGGTACTGGTCTTGCCCACCGGGATGGAGTAGCTTTCGTCCACGCTGTCCGTTTGTGCGCCCGTCCTGTGCATCCCCGGCCCCAGCGCCGGTTGTCCCTCAATCTCCAGCCCCAGCGCCGACTCGGCCAGCAGCCGTTTGCCGTGGAACTCCACCGCGTAGCGCAATCCCTCCGGGCCCTGTGCATTCCGCCCCGCCTGCGCTTCGGCATCCACGGTTGGCGCGCCGTCAAACAGCAGAAACGCAATCTGGCCATTCGGCGAAGTTACTTTAATGGGCCCGGCGTTGCCGGTTTGAGCGGTCGCGGTTCCAACAACAAAAAACACAAGCAGGCAAAGCAGAATTGCGCGCAGAGAGGTCATGGTTCCTCCGTGAAAATCAGATTGGATCCAGGGTGTGCACACCGGCTCGCGCCAGTATACGCCGGGTCGCCCTCACACAGATTCACCGGCTTGCATGGGCGGAGGCAAGAGGCCGTCCTTGCGTCGCAGTTGGTCATGATAGAGAACGGCGAATGCGGTTGCGTAGCTGGTCGAAACGCCGGCAATAAAGAGTGAGAAGCCGCAAAGCAGAATAACTCCCATCAGACCCCACCAGATGAAGCCCCATATAGCTGAGGCGTGAAATAGCACCATTGGAAGTGTCCCAATTACCCAAAGGATCATGACCACAAGGCACAAACCGAAATAGAACGCATAGCCAACGGCGCAGATGACCAGTACAACGAGGAAGATCCGGCCCATTGCGCCCTGGGTGAGGCGTCCACTTCGCCTGATTGCTGCTGTGGCCGTCAAGCCCTCTATAACACAGGCAGGTGTCGCTAGCGCAAGGCGAAGCGAAATCAGCACTGTGCAGACGATGCAGCCTACGTAAAGCAGGATATCCAGCGGAAGGATAAGGAAGATCGCTCTAGGAGGAGTCCCGCTCTTGAATGGAAAAATCGCAACCGACAGTCTCCCGGCGATCGCGACGAACGTCCCAAAGATCACGGCTGCGATCAATGTGCGCAGGACCATTAGCCAAATATATCTCCCCGCATTGCGCCAGGAAACCGACCAGGCTTCTCCGATAGAGACCTTGATGCCGGTATCTGCCCTCAGTGCGGCATACACGGCCGCGGGCTCATAGAGCGCATAGATGAGGATGAATGGCAGGAGAGAAACGATCTCTGCCGCGAAAATATATGGCAGCTTTGAGGTGAACTCCGCCGGATTGCGCGGGTTCGTCGGATTCACGAAGAAGAATAATGCTGCCACGAGTAGTCCAGAGGCCACGATCACTGCGCCCGAGGGCACCGCGGCGATGCCGAGAAACGGGCGCAGATTTGCACGCACCAACCTGTAGACGCGGTCAAGTATCTGACCGAGCGACATTAGGTTTGATGGTGTTGTGCCAGGAGAGAGAGGACCGCATGCTTCGTTCATACCGGCTCCTCATATGATCCTTGTGAAACTGCCGGTTCGATTGCCTGTTTTGCTTCCGTCGCAGCGGACACGGCACCTGGATCTGGCGCGGCGGGCGCCGTCAGCCCCGCGGCCTGCATCATCCACTCGATGTCAAACCCTTCCTTGCGCACCCGCTGGTCGTAGTAGAAGAGCGTAATGCCCGTAGCGTAGATGGGCCCCAGAAAGCTGTTGGTAAAAAACGCAATGATCTGCGACAGCGCGGTCAGACCCGGTCCCAGTTGGCCGTGCTGCTTGATGGCGGCCACAACAATAAAGATCTGTGTGACCATCACCAATCCCAGCTTGATCACGCCCACCAGCAATCCTAGAACGAAGATCCGTCCCCGCGCTCCCTTGCTCAGGTCGATGCTGCGCCGCAGGGCCTGCCGCGCCTTCACGTTCTCCACCACGCACGCCGGCAGCGCCAGGGCATAGCGCAGGCTCATCAGAATGGTGTAGGCGGCCACTGGCACCAGCAGCAGAAAGAACGCCACCATGACTGCGAGCACAATCGCCGCCATCTGCGGGTTGACTGCGGCGGCATGTTGAGCAGCGGCGCCGGCCTGCGCCTTGAAGCCCTTTCCGTAATAAGCCAGGGTCCCAAGAACCCCGCCGTAGAGCAGCGCAAACGGCGTCCAGATGACAAATGCGGTGATGGTCATCAGCCACAGGTAGCGGCCCAGGCGGGGCAAAATACTCGCGTAAGCTCCGCGGATGGTGGCCGGTTTGCCCAGATGCACCCAGGCCACGGCCCGGCTGATGGCTGCCACGGCAGCGCCAAGCAACAGAAAAAGAATCAGCAATTCAATTCCCGTGGCGAGCAAGGTGACCCATGCCAGCGAGCCGGTCATGTGCAGCGCTTTCAGCAATTGGCCCACGCCGATCAGCAGCAGGTTCAGCACCAGCGCCACGCCGGCATACACGGCAAAGATTCCCGCAAACAAAACAAAGTTTGTCCGGTATAGCTGCGCTGTAAGGTCCAGAATCTCGCTAAGAGTGAGAGGGCGGAGATTGCTTTCCATGCTGAGTACCTCAAAATCAACTCGTGAAGGCTTGCCGGGATACTAGCATAAGAGAAATAGTTCTACCGTGATCACGTTACTCAGGTTTGCCTTCCAATTTACAAACAAGTAACTCCCGCCGCACCCTTGCGGTAAACTGGACTCCCGCGCGATGGACGGATTCAGCACTTCGGTCAACGATCTCGCCAAATCCTGCGCCCAGTCCGCCTCGGCCGCGGAATGGGAAGAGTTTCTGCGCCGCTGCCTCCCTCTGGCCTCTCTGGTTGCCCTGCGCGTCTCCCGTTTATGGCTGAACACTCCCTCTCCATCCGCGGTAGACGATATTGTGCAGGAGGTCTTCCTCAAACTCTGCGAACAGGAGCGCCGCATCCTCAGGGACTTTGAACCCCGCGGCGAGGATTCCTTCCTGGGCCTTCTGCGCATCGTTACCGCCTCGGTAGGCAACGACTACTTTCGCCGTCTCTACTCAGCCAAGAGGGGTGGCAAAGTGGTTACCATGCAGCTTGCCGACGATGCGGCGCCCATCCCTGAGGCAGGCGCTCACCAAGCCGCGCAAATGCAGCGATCCGTGCTTTTGGCTCAACTTGACCGCAAACTCAGCTCCGCGCCGGGAGTGATCGCCGAGCGCGACCGCGCCTTGTTCTGGCTCTACTATCTGCAAGGCTTCACCGCGGAGGAGATTGCTGCTTTTCCCCTCTTCGGACTCACGGCCAAAGGCGTTGAAAGCGCGCTGCGCCGCGTCACCACCTGGCTCCGCAGTCAGATCAAACAGCCTATGCCGGTGAATCGGACTGAATCCGGTTAGTGCCGGTAAAGTTAAAGCAAAATGAATTTTGCCTGCAAATCCGATAAATAGAGTGCAGTTATGAGCGATGATTTGAAACCGGAACGCCCGATGGATCTCCCCAAAGACGCCCTGTCCAGGGCGCTGCAGGAGCTGATCGATGGGCAAGCGATCCCGTCTGCAGAACGTCTGTGCGCCGCCTCCACGGAGGCCTCGCCGGAAGAAGCCGCTGAAATTGCCGGGCTCGCTTCCGCGTCTCGCGATTGGCAACACAATCTGGCCGTCGAGCTTGCCCACACCCCACATCGCCCCGCTCGCGGCAAGGCTTCGCGCTTCTATCTCTGGGCCGGAGCCGGCCTGGCAGCATCGCTGCTCTTCGCTGCTGTGCTCACCGTATGGTGGCAGCACGCAAATTCTCCTGAGCGGCTGCTGGCCGAGGCCTATACTCACTCCCGCATCTTCGAGCTTCGCATCCCCGGCGCTGGTTTCGCTGAAGTCACTCCGCAGGCCCACCTGCGCGGCGGCGCGGCAGACCAGGAATCCTCCCGCCTGCTGGATGCCCGCGCCCGCATTGAACGCCACCTGGAGAACTCGCCCCAGGACCCGCACTGGCTTCAGCTCCAGGCCCGCGCCGACCTGCTGGAAGAAAAATACGATCCAGCCATCGACATCCTTGACCGCCTGCTGGCCGCCGGACCGGTCACCACCAGCCTGCTGGTGGACGATGCCGCGGCCTACTTCCAGCGCGGCGCAGCCACCGGCAGCGAAAACGATCGCGCCTCCGCCCTTGAATACCTCCGCCGCGCCGACGAACTGGCCCCCGATGATCCCGTGGTGCTCTTTAACGAAGCCGTCGTCATGGAGGATCGCGGCCAAGTGATGAACGCCGTCGAGACCTGGAATCGCTATCTGCGCTTTGAGCGGGACCCGAACTGGCTGACTGAAGGCCGCAGACGCCTTGAGGCCCTCGAACTGAAGCTGAACCAGTTGAAAACCCATCAGGGACGCATGAATCAGCACCTGGCTACTCCCGAGGCAATGCGCGCCCTGGCCGCCGATCCCGCTGCGCTGGCTGCCTTCGACGAGGAACTTTCCGGCAGCGCTCTGCTTCCACGTCTGCTGCGCACCGCCTTCCCCATGCCTGTCAACCGTTCACGCGGTTCCCCGTGCGATCAGGGTTGCCTTGCTGCACGCACTCTTCTACAAGCCCTCGCCGCATCGCTTGATCGCAACCATCAGGACCTCTGGCTCACCCAGCTTCTCCCTCCCCATCTTCCTCAGCCTGATGCTTCCCCACCTACCCCATCTTTCATTCAGGCAGCCCAGGCCCTCGCCCAGGCCATGGACGCTGACGTATTGGGCGAGTACCCCAAGGCCCAGCAGAGCGCCCTCCAGGCTACTCACCTCTTTCATTCCCTGGCCAACCCCGCCGGAGAAGACCGCGCCCAGGTCGAGCAGTCTTACGCGCTGCTCCGCACCAACGACGTCCCCGGCTGCTATCGCGCGGCTCACCTTATGTTCGGCCGCAACCCCCGGTTTGCATGGATTCAGATTCACGCCCTTACCCAGGACGCTCTCTGCGACCCCGCCCCTGGAACGGCTGCGGAAAACAATCCCGCCTTTCAGCAGGCCATCAAGCTGGCCCACAATTCCCGCTATACTCTGCTCGAACTGCGTGCCTGGAACCTGCTCGGCGCCGCTGCCGTCGACTCCGGCGACAGCGAAGCCGCCTGGCGCATCTATCTCCCCGTCATCCGCCGTTTCTATTCCGGCGACTATCCCGCCATACGGTTATATGCCACGCTCTCCGGCCTGGAAGAGGTCGAGCAAGCCACTCCGCGTGTTCACAACGCCCTCCTGCTGCAGCGCGAAGTCGTGGGCGTTCTCGAACTCACCGATAGCCGCGAGTTAATCCCCACCGAACGTCTCAACCTGGTAGATGCCGCCATTCGCGCCGGCTCCATTCCTGAGGCCCAACAGCAAATGCAGCTGGCGCAGAACGAATTGGCGACCATTGGAGGGGGGAAATCCGTGCAGGGCTTTCTGGCCGAGACTGAGACCGATCTGGCGAACCTCTATCTCGACCGCCATGATCTGACCTCCGCCGCCAGGTTGCTCGATTCAGCCCACAACCACATGGCCGGCGAAAATAACTCCTATCATCGCCGCGACTACGCCGTCGCCCGCGGCGAGTTGGAGCTCGCCCAGGGCCATCCTGAAGCCGCCGAGCCTCTGCTCCACGATGCCATCCTCGAGGAAGAGCAGCTCGCCGGGAAGCCCTCTGCGGAGAGCATCGTCCTTGCCCAGCAGGATCACGAACTCTATGCCGTTCTGGCCGGCGTGTGGTTGGCGGAGGGCCGTCACCCCGAGGAAATCCTGGCTCTCTGGGAGCGGTATCGCCTCCGCATTCTCGGCAATTCACCGCTGCCCTGCCCCGGCAAGCGCCTCGCCTGTCTCGGGCCCAAAGTTTCCATGGCGCTGGCCCAACTCGGCAATGGCCAGGTGCTCGGGCAGATTGTCTTGTTTGACCGCCTGCTCCGCTACCGGGCCAATGCGCAGGGCGTTGTCTGGACCTCTATTCCCAGCCGCAAGGAAGACACCCTCGCAGCCGCCGCGCCGCTGGAGCTTGCCGTCAGCTCGCCAGATACCCCGCTGGATTCCGTCCATCAGGCCGCTAGGCGCGCCGGCGATATCTTTCTTGGTCCGGAACTTCAGCAGCCCACGACCGCGTCATCCAGCACACAATCCGCTACAGAAGCTACGCAACTGCTGCTTGAGCCCGATCCTCTGCTCGGCAATCTTCCCTGGCCCGCCGTTGAAACCGCCAACGGCCCCATCGGCATTCACTTTAATCTGGAAGAGCTGCCGTCTCTTCTTCTCGAAAACGAGCCTCAGCGCACCACATCCGGCAAGCCCCTTATCGTTGGAGCCTCCATCGCCTCCGGCCAGGACCAGCTCCTGCCTGAAGTGCTGGGCGAGGCCCGCGATGTTGCCCGCTTCGACAACTCTCCCAATCTTCTTATTGGCGAACAAGCCACGCAGCCTCAGGTCGCCGCGCGCCTCGCCACGGCCACTGCCATTCATTTTGCAGGCCACGCCGACCAGCAGGACGGCGCAATGCGCCTGCTCCTCGCCCCCGCCAATCCCTCCACCCGCGCAACCAGTCAGGCCTTTTCCAGCTCTGCCAAGCCCTGGCTCGACAGCGATCTCCTGCGCCGCCATCCGCCCCGAGCAGCTCGCCTGGTCGTCTTCTCCGCCTGCTCCACTGGAAAAAAGGAAGAAGGATGGAATCACGGCATGAGCGACATTGTCGCCACTCTGGCTTCTCTCGGCGTCCGCGATGTGGTCGCCACTCGCTGGCAGATTGACTCTGCTTCTGCTTTGCCCATGATGGACGCCTTCTACAGCGGCCTGGCCCACGGACTCACCGTTCCCCAATCCCTCACCGCTGCACGGCACTCTCTGCTCAGCGATCCCCGCTACCGTCACCCCTACTACTGGGCGGCCTGGTACGCCTCCGGCTCGGGAAACTCCAACCTCCGCCAGATTTTCCACGCCAGCCGATAGCCGAGCCTGACCGTCAGGGACGGATGTCCCTGGCGATTGTGCAGATAGACCAGCTAGGAATTTGCGTAGAGATTGCAGGAATGGTTTCAGACTGAACGCACATCCGTTGCGTCCAGTCGCTCAGCGATGGCTTAAACCATCAACATGTCGGTTTGCGTGTCAGCCAGCAGGCGCGCCAGCTCTTTCTTCAGTTCGCTCAGTACCTGCCGGTTCGCTGCGTCGCCGATCACGTTCTTCTCTTCGCGCGGGTCTGCGGAAAGATCGTACAGCTCATCTGCTCCCGGCACGGTCGGGTAATAAGTGTACTTCCACTTGCCCATGCGGACGCATTGCCAGTCCGGCACCGAGGGCATGTACTTCTCCAGGAAATATTCGGTCAGGAAGGAGTCGCGCAGGTGTGCGTCCGCACTGCCGAATACAGGCACCAGCGACTTGCCGTGCATCGGCACCGGCGGCTTCACGCCGGCCAGTTCCAGCAGCGTCGGCGCAATATCAATGCTCAGCACGTCCTGGTCCCGCTTGCTCCCCGCAGGAATCAGTTTCGGATAGCGCATCACCATCGGCACGCGCTCCGACGGCTCCCAAGACCAGCGCTTCCCCTCCGTGATTCCGTGCTCACCCATCAGGTAGCCATGGTCGCTGGTGCAGATAATGATCGTGTTGTCGAGCTGCCCGGTGCGCTCCAGCGCATCGTAGATCATGCCCACGCCGTCATCGAGTGAATTGATGCAGCGCGCGCGGTCGCGGGCCACCGAGGCCAAATCCAGCAGCCGGTCCCGGTTCGATTCCTGCGGCTCCGGCGTCACGCCATCCGTGCGCAACACATCCACCGGCTCCGGCTTGAAGCGCAGCACCGGCTTGCCTTCTACATCGCCGGGCGCAATCGGTGGGGGCTGGAACGCCGCATTCTTGTAGAGATCGTTGTGCCGCGCCGCGGGTATGTAGGGCTTGTGCGGAGCCTTGTGGCCCACGTACAGCACGAACGGCTTGCTGTGCGGCTGCTCAATGAATTTCACGGCATATTGGTTCAGAAAGTCCGTCGTATAGCCGCGCTTCTGCTCGCGCGCGCCATTCACGTTGAACTGATTGTTTTCGTAAAGCCCCAGCGCCCTGAAACTGACCCAGTAATCGAATCCCGGCCGCGGCGTGTCGTCGAATCCCATGTGCCACTTGCCGATAAACGCGGTTTCGTAGCCCTCGTTGAACAGAATCCGCGGAAACGTGGGCAACCGGTGGCTGATCTCCGCCAATCCATTGCGGTCGTTATTCACAATCTGGTTGCTGTGGACATAGAGGCCGGTCAGATAGCTGGCCCGGCTCGGAGAGCAAAGCGGTGTGGTGCAGCGCGCGTTCGTGAAGAGTGCGCCCTCACGCGCCAGCCGGTCCAAGTGCGGCGTCTTCCCGAAAGGATGGCCTACGCACGACATATCGTCGTGGCGCATGTCATCGGCAATGAGGAAAACGATGTTGGGCCTCTGGTCGTGCCGTGGCGCGTGCGGTGCAGCGCCGTGCGGCTCGGGCTGTGGGGCGCCGAACCCAAGCGCCGCGTTAGCGGGCGCCTGGGCTGCGGCTACCAACAGTGCTGACTGGAGCAAACTGCGCCGGGAAATCTTCGTTTCTCCGCTCATTCGTGGTTTCCCTCCGCGTCTTGCTCCATTTGTTTCTATTTCTGATCGTGCGGATACGCAAACTGCACGGTCTCGATGGAGTAGGGGGTAACGGGCACTGTCACATGGTCGGAATCGACCAGGGGCAGAGCCGCGCCTTCCGGCTTCTCCATCAGGTTGGTGAACGTGGCCGAGGTCGCGCCCTTGGGAACGGTCAGTTGAACGTCGCCGCTCTTGCCTGCCCATTCGTAGAAGCGCAGAACGAGTGCGTCGGTATCCTCAGCCTTCTTCACCGCGGTCAGAACCACATCGTCGTTCTTGACAGAGATGAACGAGTGCTCCAGCGGCATGGTCCCCGCGTGCGAAGCCACTTGCGTCGCATGGAGCTTGTAGTTGTATTCAAAGCCGTGACGGACCGTCATTGCCGACTTCCAGTCGCCGGCATGAGGGTAGAGAGCATAGCTGAAGTGCTGATGTCCGCGATCGGCAACTGGATCGGGATCTGTGGGCGAGCGCAGCAGCGTAAGCCGCAGCACGTTGTCCTTGCAGTCGTACCCGTACTTCGCTTCGTTGATCAGCGAGAATCCATGCTGACCATCGCCCAGATCGGCCCAGCGAATTGCCGAGACCTCAAACTTCGCCGCATCCCAACTGCTTTCGCGGGTGGTCGGCCGCTCGATCGTTCCGTAAGGAATCTCGTACGTTGCCATCTTGCTGGTTGCCGCCAGCGGGAAGGCCGCCTTGAGCAGAATGTACGTTTCATGCCAATCGAAATCGTTGACGACATCAACTTTGTCCGAGTCCGCATAGAGCGTGATGTCCTGTACGAACTTCGAACTCTGCCATGTCCGCGATACGCGAATCACTGCGCGCAGCGGCGTCTGCTCCACCAGTTTCACGGAGTCTGCCTGGGTAATCAGAATGGCATGATCGTAGGTGCCAGGGTCAATGTTCCACGCAGTTTCAACGTAGGAATGATCCTTGAATGCCTGCAACTGGTTGCCGCAGGCGCCCGCAGCCAGCGACTCGAAGTTGGACTTCTTGTCATAGAGGCTGGTAATGCAGCCGTTGGTTGGATCGACCGTCACCTTCAGCAAGGAATTTTCCAGCGTCAGTCCGCTTGCCTTCAGATCGCTGACAAAGGGCTTCTTGCCGGGAACGGCGTGCAGCACGTCATAGCCGAGCGAGGGAATGTGCTTCGCATCGACCAGCAGGTGATAGGTATTGGTGGCGCTGTCGCTGGACAGAATCTGCGAGGGAACCACGTGATTGTTCTTGTCCAGGATGGTCACTCCATCGCTGGCGGCCGGCATCTCCACGTCGACATGCACAAGTCCGGAGCGGTCCCAGCCCAGAGGATTGAAGACCAGGATCGGCACTACGCCAGCCGCATGGGTATCAATGCGCGCCTGAATGGTGTTGAGGGCCTTGGTCGAAGCTTCCTGCGTGGCCCAGCGTACCTGGTCGTAGTCCCGCTGCGCATCCTTATAGATGATGCCGATGCCGGAGCCTGCTCCGAGATCGTGGAACTGGTTGAAGAGAACCTTCTTCCAGGCCTCGGTCAGCGCCGTGCCAGGATAGCTCTGTCCATCGAGCCACGCCAAGGAGGAATATTTCTCCGCATTCAGCGTCCACTCTTCGCTCTCGCGCATATTCTGTTTGTGCTTGGCCTGCGTGGTGTAGGTGCCGCGATGATGTTCGAAGTACACCTCGTCATTCCAGATGGGGATACTGATTTCACCCGCAGGCGGAGCTGGCAAGGCTCCGCCGCCATGCGCCATGGCCTCGTAATTATAGGTCGGCGAGTCGGGCGCAATCTTCTTCTCGATTTCGCTGAAGTAGCTCTGTGCGGTTCCAAACTCCATCCGCGGAACCACCTTGTCCGCCTGCATCCAGTGCACGCCCTGGTCCAGGACCGCACGGGTTGGCCCGCCGCCGTGGTCGCCCACGCCATACATATCCAGTATGTTGGTCAGGCCTGGATTCAGGGCCCGCCCATGGACCAGATCGTTGGATAAACGCACCGGATTGAGATCGTTATTGCCGTAGCTATGCGGGAAGTAGGTGAGTACCTTGCTGCCATCCGGGGATTGCCACCAGAATATTTTGAAGGGAAACGGATTAGTCTCGTTGTAAGACATTTTCTGCGTTATGAAGTAGTCGACGCCGGACTTCTTGTAGATTTGCGGAAGCTGCCAGTCATAGCCGAAGGTGTCGGGATTCCAGCCGATGCGCGTTGTCACGCCGTACAGCATTTGCGCTTCCCGCTGGCCCACCAGCAACTGCCTAACCTGCGATTCCCCATCGGGCAAATTCAAGTCAGGCTCAACCCACATGCCGCCCACGATCTCCCAGCGCCCTTCCTGAATGCGCTTCTTGATCTCCGCATTCATTTCCGGGTACTTCTCCGACATCCACTCGTTGTATACCAGGCCGGACTGCGCGTAGATGTAATCGGGATATTCATCCATCAACTGAAGAGCCGTGCCGAAGGTGCGCCGCACCACGTCCACGGTCTCCGTCACCGGCCACAGCCAGGCCGCATCGATGTGCGAATTGCCGGTTACGTGGAAGTTCGCCTTCTGCAGTACCGGCCTGAGGGCTTCGAGATCTGCCTGGGACTTGCGCAGCGATGCGTCGAATTTCTGCGGATCGCTCTGGTCGAGCGCGCTCAGATCGACATCCTCGATGACCTTGTCCAGGGTCGCGATATCCGCGGACACATTCTGAGACAGATCCGGAAGCAGAAGAGCCGCGGAGATGAACTCGGTGTACATATCCTGTGGATTTGGCCGGTTCGGCGCATAGTCGACGTGAACCTGGATGTAAGGAATATTCTTCGGCCGGGATGTGGTTGCCAGCCGGAGCGCAACTTCTACTGTGTCTCCGGGCTTTGCAGAGCTGAGCAGAACCAGCGGCTCCATCGACTCTCCGGCAGCCACGCGCTCGCCGTTGAAAAAGACCGACAGCGTATTGTTGGATGAATAGCCCTGAATCCAGAGCCGGGTTCCCGTCAGATCGTACCCACCAACAGCGTTGGGAACCACGACCTTCTTGCGCATCCAGACCACATCCGTGACCTGCGCCCGGTACGGAACCTGAATCTCCTGCCAGGAGGAATCGTCGAAATCGACGGCTTGTGCTCCCGAAACATCGCCGGCATGGTATCTCCAGCCCTGGACAGGAAGATCGCCCAGTTTGGACAGCCGCTCGATGACTGTGCGCGATTGGCTCGACAGAGTCTTCAACGCTGCGGCAATCTGCGTCGGAGCCGGATTATTGAACTCCCTGTTGAGAGCATTTTGCGGGTCTTTGGCGTCAGGGTTGCGCTGGGCATAGCCTGCCGAAGAAAGCAACACGATGCCGAGCATAATCACCACAACGTGGGCTATGCTCACACGGCAAGAACGTAGAATTTGGCGAGGGATCTGGATTACCATTGGATTCGCTCCTGATTAATCTCGGAATTGCACTGTAATGTCCGCTTCACATTAGAGGACGGAACTGAAAGCTGGTACTAAGCCTGTTGGATTGTAATGCAGCGATTGGAAGAGGTGTCAAGCGTTCAGCCAACATAGCTGATATATCAGCTTTTGCGGCTAGATTCTTTTGGATTGAGATAGTTACCGTGCTGGACTGATGATATCTATCCGCGGCTCTTGGCAGGTTGCGCAACTAAATACATAGATAATCGGGCATGCTTTCCGCACAAAATCAATCTAAATCGTCTGGTTTGATCAGCTCACCTAAAAGGCTCATAACTCCGTATCGATAAGTAGGGATATGAATTCCAAGTTACCGGCGATAAGTCGAGTTTGTAGAACCTATCCCGGCCTTCCTACAACCGGACAGCTGCTTCAATCTCCGTCCACTCGTCCAGGGCCAGCCTGAGCGCGGCCGCGGCAATGTTTTCTTCAAGGTGCGCAACTCTGGAAGTACCAGGAATCGGAAGCATCACCGGCGAGCGCTGCAGCAGCCAGGCCAGCGAGAGTTGAGACACCGTGGCCGCGTGGCGCGCCGCGGTGCGGGCCAGTGCCTGCGCGCCGGGGTAATCTGGCTTTAGCAGTTTTCCGCCGGCGTTGGGATACCACGGCATAAAGCCGATGCCCTGCTGCTGGCACCAGTTAAGCGTTTCCTCATGTCTGCGGTCGCCCAGACTGTATCGATTCTGGACAGTAGCGACATCGACGATCTTGCGGGCTTCCTGAATCTCATTGACGGTCACTTCGCTCAAGCCGATGTGTCGAATCTTGCCCTGCTCCTGCATCCGCTTCAATGCACCCAGGCTCTCTTCAAGCGGGGTGCGCGGGTCGATACGGTGCAGCTGGTAAAGGTCGATGCGCTCCAGCTTGAGCCGGCGCAGGCTCATCTCCACACATTGAATCAGATAGCCGGCGCGGCCTACGTATTCCGTCTTGGCAGGGCCCTGCCTGGTAATGCCGCCCTTGGTGGCAATGACCACACCGTCTGCATAGGGAGCAAGAGTTTCGCCGATCAGCCGCTCGGCAATCTCCGGACCGTAGGCGTCTGCGGTGTCGATGAGATTGACCCCCAACTCGACGGCGCGGAGCAGCACGCGGCGCGCCTCAGCCGGGTCGGCGGGTTCGCCCCAGGCACCCTCGCCCACTAGGCGCATGGTGCCGTAGCCAAGACGATGTACGGGTAGATCGCCGCCGATGAGGAAGGCGCCGCCGGCTGCCGCGGAAGGAATATGCGTAGTCATGCTGGGTTAGATGCGACGGTATTCCTATTCGGAGCAGTGTTCCGCAATGTCTTCACATGGCCTGGAACCGCACACCGGCCGGTTGCGTATCCTGAAACCAGAGCAAGGAGTGCCCGCCATGAGCAGCTTTCCGTATCCCAACCCGCAAGCCATTTTCTATCAGCAGTATGAGTTGGTGCGCCGCGACGAGGTCGTGGGCATCTTGCTGGCGCTTTTTTTGGGTACGTTCGGCGTGCATCATTTTTATCTGCGCCGTACCGGGCTGGGAATTCTTTACTGCTGCTTTTTTTGGTCCGGGATCCCCGCGCTTCTCGGCTTTATCGAGTGCTTCTTCATGCCAGGCCGGGTACGGGAGTTCAATGCCATCCAGGCCGCTGGGATTGCGGCGATGCTGGGCATCGCCCTGCCCGGATGGGGCCAGCCGGTAAACGTGACCGTGAACATGCCGCCCGCCGCGCAATCCGGCACGCTCACCACCTGTGCACACTGCCACCAGACCAACCCGCCCGGGGCTCGGTTCTGCTCAGGATGCGGGTCGGCGCTGTAAAAATCGGTCAGGAAACGATTCACTTCTTCGCACGACTGCCTGACACATCAGCGCGCCGGAACCCTACATATTGGCGTGGCCGGAGCGCATCGACTCGTTGAATTGCGGCTTGGTGAAGTTCAACGCGGCTTCCAGTGCGGCCTGGTACTCAGGCGCACGTGCCATAAGCGCAGGCGTGGCAGCGGCAAACTCGCCGTCCAATACCAGCAATCCCTCGCCGGCCTTGTCCCCGGCCATGCGCAGCAGATCGGCCTCGGTAGTATTCAGATATTGCGCATCCCTGGGGTCGGCAATCCACACCGGCTTGCCCTCGCCCAGCACGCCGCTGAGCCAGTAAATCTTGCGCAGCAGGTACTCAAGTCGCTCCGCGTCGTTGGTCTCGGTGAAGATGAACTTCTTCTGCCAGCGGCTGTAATAGCGCGTGGTCACCGGAACGGGCTGACGGTTGCCGGACTTCAAAAATTCCAACTGGCCCAGGTCCACCGTCTTGCGCACCGCGTTGTAAACAAAGGTCTCCGCATAGGGCTGCTCCATGGCGGGCACAATCTCAGCAAAGGTCAGGGTCACAGAGGCGGCAATCTTGGCGTGGAGGTCGTGCGCGCCACCATCGGCCAGGTGCGCTTCGCCGTGGACGACAAAGGTGTCCGCGCCAGAGGTGGAGCTGTGAAACGGCCACTGAAACTGCCCAAAAGCCAGCGGCAGACCACCCAGGGTGACGTAGCACTCGGGCCGGGGATTGCGCAGGCGCTTGGCTTCGTCCGCCAGGTGAGCCGTCATCGTGGGAAGCAGGCCCGGCTTGTCGAAGTTGAACCCCTCGCTCAGCTCCAGCTTCAGCGAGCGGCCGACTTCGGTTCCTGGCAGGCCAAGCTGAAAGACCGCCGTGGGGCGCCCGTGGAAGTCGCTGCCTTCCGTGACAGAGAGCAGAATCAGGCCAGCCTCGGCAGCGGCCGCTTCAAGAGAAGAAACAAGTGTGGATTTCAAATTGGCAGTCATTCGCGGGGAATCCTGTGTTCGAGATCGTTACATATACATTCTATGGGAGCAAGCGGGCAAACGCCGCATTTACAATGGAACACGTGCAGCTTGAACCCTCTTCGCCCATTATTCTTGCCGAAAACCTGACCAAGGTTTATGCGGCTGGCCGACTCCAGGTCACCGCGGTCCGCGGGGTTTCGCTTGCCATTGAGCCGGGAGAGTTTGTCGCCATTGTCGGCCCTTCCGGATCGGGCAAATCGACGCTCTTTTACCTTCTGGGCGGGCTCACCCAGGCCACCGAAGGGCGCGTGGTCATAGACGGCGTGGACTTTGCCACGCTCAACGATGCACAGCGCACGCGGCTGCGCAAGCATCGCATCGGTTTCGTCTTTCAGAAGTTCAACCTGCTGCCTACGCTCACGGCGATGGGCAACATCGAAATCGCCTACGCCATCAGCGGGCGCAAGGAGCCCTTGGACCTCGCGTATCTTGACCACCTCAGCGAACTCCTGTCGATTCAGGGACGCCTCCAGCACCGGCCCTCGGAACTGAGCGGCGGCGAGCAGCAGAGAGTGGCGATTGCGCGCGCCTTGATCACGCGGCCGGCCATTGTGCTGGCCGACGAGCCCACCGGCAACCTGGACACGAAAAACTCCGATGCCGTCCTGCGCATGCTGCTGCGCTCCAATCAGGAGCTGGGCCAGACCACGCTGATGATCACCCACAATCCCGAAGCGGCGTCCATTGCCAGCCGCATTCTGTACATGCGCGATGGCGAGATTGTGCGCGAAGAGAAGGGTTCGCGGGCCGATACGGTGCTGCCAGCCTCAGGCATATCCTTGTCTGCGGCGGCTTCGGCCCCGGCTGCGGTTTGACCTCATTTAGGCCGCCCGGTATACTCAATCTTGCAATATGCGGGAGTAGCTCAGTGGTAGAGCATCGCCTTGCCAAGGCGAGGGTCGCGAGTTCAAATCTCGTCTCCCGCTCCATTCCTCCCTCCGGCGCTCGCCGGGTTGGCTACGGTGGATTGGAGCGATACGCATTCTTATGGCAGCCCTGCCAAGGCGCGGTACCCAAGTGGTAAGGGAGAGGTCTGCAAAACCTTTATGCGCCGGTTCGATCCCGGCCCGCGCCTCCAAACTTTCCCC
>Ga0302320_10001443_pt1 | contig 57309 bp, 55 predicted proteins | sample Bog_T0_3_FD_202130 | JGI IMG/M metagenome (GOLD analysis project Ga0302320, IMG submission 202130) | Peat permafrost microbial communities from Stordalen Mire near Abisko, Sweden - Bog_T0_3 | ecosystem: Environmental > Terrestrial > Soil > Wetlands > Peat | place: Sweden: Abisko, Stordalen Mire... | reverse complement strand
AAGCAAAGTGGCCCAGCTAGGGTTCAATCTAAATTTCTTTGATGCAAGATTTCTTTGGTACAAGTGCAAGTAAAGTCCAGCTCGCAATAGCACACTATTCTACAGCAACGACCAAGATTAACAAAACTTTCATCGTCAATCTCTTATGTTCGTGCCCGCCGCTGTTTACTGATGTTGTACCGGCAGGCCCTTTAGGTCTGGCCACCCAGCTTCACGGTTTGTCGCTGGATTCGTGACGCAATCCTGCTCTCGGTGTTGACGCCCACTATCCTACCACTTCGGTGGGCTGCACTGCCGCAAATAATCTCACCCCACCCGGCGCTCGGGAGTTCCGACAAAAGTTTGCCCCGGCAACCCACGGCAATCTCGTTCCCTTTCGCTTTTCTCTGCCGGCTCAAAAGTCGGCGGGAAGTGTTACCTTATGGGAAGCCGCTTGTCGCGGTGCCGCTTCGGGTTAGGTAGCGCCGGTTGGCAGACGACTGGAAGCCGCTGATCGGCATCTAGATTGACGTTCCGCCAGGCCCATCATCTTAGTGAAGCTCATATGGAATCGCGAGAGACCCAGTTCCCATGGCGCAAGAAAAAGTTCTGATTGTCGAAGATGAAGAAAACGAACGGACCGGATTGGCCGAGCTGGTCCGGGCTTGGGGCTATGAGACTGAGACCGCCAGCGACGGGGTCGAGGGCCTGGAAACGGTCGAGTTCTGGGACCCCGCAATCGTCATTACCGACTTGCGGATGCCGCGTATGGACGGCATGCAACTGCTGCAGCGTATTGCCGCCCAACCCCACCCGGTCGCCGTCATTCTGCTGACCGCCCAAGGCAGCGTCGATGCCGCGGTCAGCGCCATGAAAAGCGGCGCCTTCGACTTCATCGAGAAGCCGGTGAATCCCACTCGGCTGCGCAACATTCTGCAGAATGCGTCTCGCTTGCGCGGCACCGAGCGCGAGTTGGAAGCCAGCCGCCGCAAGCTACGCGATGTCGGCGTGCTGGGCTCCCTGGTCGGTCCTTCCAAACGCATGCAGGAAGTCTTTCGCCTGATCGAAATGGTCGCGCCCAGCACGGCTAGTGTGCTCATCACCGGTGAGAGCGGCACCGGCAAGGAGCTGCTGGCACGCACCGTGCACTCGCTGAGTCCTCGCAAAACTAAGCCGTTTGTCGCCATCAACTGCGCCGCCATACCAGAGACGCTGATCGAAAGCGAAATTTTCGGCCACGAAAAAGGAGCGTTCACCGGCGCAATGGAGCGGCGCACCGGCTGCTTCGAATTGGCCGAGGGCGGCACCTTGCTGCTCGACGAAATCGGCGAGATGCCGATCGGTACGCAGGCCAAATTGCTGCGCGTCCTGGAAGATCGCAAGCTGCGCCGCCTGGGCAGCAAGGGTGAGACGTCGGTCGATGTCCGGGTGCTCGCCGCCACCAATACGGTGCCGGAAGAAGCGGTGGCTGGGGGGCAACTGCGCAACGATCTTTTCTATCGCCTCAACGTTTTTAATATTCAGCTGCCGCCGCTGCGCGAACATAAAGACGATCTGCCCGCCCTGGTGCAGGCGCTGCTGGCTGACATGAACGAAAAGCACAGCCGAAAGGTGGGCGGGGTGAGCGAAGCCGTGATGCACGCTTTTCAATCCCATGCCTGGCCGGGCAACGTTCGCGAATTGCGCAATACCCTGGAACGGGCAGTGATCGTTTGCGATAGCGCACTGGTAGAACCCCGGCATCTGCCTCCAGGCTTTGGCCACGTTGTTCCCCGCGCTCCCGTGCAAGAAGCCAATGCCGTACGCCTGGGTGTCGGCACCACGGTGGGCGAGGCTGAGCGCCTGCTGATTTTGAAAACTCTGGAAGCGACCAACAATAACAAGACCCGCGCTGCCGAAATCCTCGGCATCAGCTTGAAGACGCTGCATAACAAGCTGAAAGAATACGGCGCGGCCGAAGCCGCCGCCGAAGCCGCCAGTTGACGCCATCCGCGTAAACACACTGCTATGTGATCTCCGTCCTAGCATCAATTTCTACCTGCTCCTACACTGAGCACGAATCTCAATCGGTTTCAGGTTGCTCCCAAAAGGCAACAGGGAATTCCGGTGCGATACCGGAGCGGTCCCGCCGCTGTAAGTGAGAAGGCAGCTTCCTAAATACCACTCGTCAGAAAATGCCGGGGAAGGTGGAAGATGCCGCCGAAGGCCTAGTCCTTCCGAACTCACGAGCCAGAACACCTGACTGAAACCCGCACTCAATGATCCCCGCGTGGAAACGGGGATGTGGGTTTTTCTTTTTTGGGGCAACAACACCCCCTCCAAACAACAAACATTGCGGCATTTGCATTTGTGCCCGAGTTCGCTCGCCGAACCCCATCGCACAAGTGATGCACGCCGCCATTGCAATTCGACTGCGCAACGAAAGGAGGTGATTCCATGAAGACGACGAAGCGGAGCGATGCGAAACGTCCCATCATCGCCACTCGCAAGAGCTGCAACCCCAATGGTACCGGTCTATCGCACTACGTCATGATGGACTCGAAGAAATAACCGCCGCCGCTAAACGGCCTTATCCCGAGGCGGACGGCAACCGTGCCCTGCCTCGGGCCTTACGTCACAGAGAGGATTTTTCCCATGACAACCGCAGCTACGGACCGATGCGCTTCTTCTCGCGGCCTGCAGTTCAACACCGGCAACGGCAATACCCTGCAACCGCTGGACATCGGCCATAACGATTACCTCGGATTGGTCGACCCCGACACCGCCTTCTGGGCCCTGATCCAAAAGGACAAACTTGGCGAAGCCCTGTCGCCCGGACCATTCTTGCAGCAGTATCGCGAAAAGGCCGCTGAGTTCGCCGCCGAGATGGACCGGTTCCGTTTTGCCGTGACGCCCTCTGCCGTGTACTTCAATCCCACCGAACGCTGCAATCTCAACTGCTCCTATTGCTATCTGCCGGAGACGCTACGCCAGGACGGTCGTCACATGCCGACCGCCGAGGTTCTGTCTGCCCTGGAAATCCTGAAGCGCTATTTCCTGTCGACCCTGCCTGCCGGATTCAAACCGCAGATCATCTTTCACGGCGCCGAACCCACCTTGAATTGGGAAGCTCTGCTGGCAGCGTTCGATCGCTATGGTGATGCCTTCCGTTTTGGCGTCCAGAGTAACGGCACCGTCTTGAGCGATGACCAATACGACGTCCTTATGAAGCGGGGCGTGGCTATCGGGCTGTCACTGGATTGTGCGGTGGATGAAATCGTCACTCGCACCCGCAAAACATGGGACGGTCACAGCATTTATGCCAAGGTCGTCCACTCCATGGAGAAGCTGCGCGGTTATCCCAATTACAGTGTGATTTGCACCGTGACTGGCGAGAACATGCATCAACTGGTCGAAACCGTGGACTTCTTTCACCAGAGCGGCGTCTCCACCTGCATGTTGAATCCGGTGCGCTGCACCCGCCAAGGCGCGCGCGACATCAAGCCCGCCGACCAAGACATCAGCCGTTATTATCTGGCCGCGTTAGACCGTACAGAGGAGCTTTATCGCGAAACCAATCGCCGTCTGGTAGTCGCCAATTTTGCCAATATTCTGATCGCGATTATGGCGCCGCAAGCCCGCCGCCTGATGTGCGACATCTCGCCCTGCGGCGGCGGCCGTTCTTTCTTCGCGGTCTCGGCCAATGGCGATGTTTTCCCCTGCAGCGAATTCATCGGCGTTCCCGCGTTCAACGGCGGCAATTTGTTCCACGACAGAATCGGCGCCATCCTGAAAACGCCGCCCTTCAAGCTGGTGACGGGACGCAAGGTAGAAGACATCGATCCCTGCCGCCGCTGCGCCGTCCGCCACTTCTGCGGCTCGCCCTGCCCGGCCGAAGCTCACCAGATGAATGGCGGAATGGATCGCACTGGGGCCTTCTGCGAACTTTACGAAGACCAGGTTCGCTATGCCATGCGGCTTATCGCCGACGATCGCCATAGCGCTTTTCTGTGGGACGATTGGGACCGCGACACCACCACCACCTTCGAATTAAACGCCTGCTAGGCGGGACAGTTGGTTGCGAGCTGGGTGCGGCGGATCGTGCGTCGCGAATGGGCCCCCAGAATTTGGACGGGCGGCGAAGAGCTGAAAATCTTCGCCGCAGTCGCCAACCTGGCCAGCCGCGATTGCTAACTACGGGAGTTCACCTGTAAAATATGTCCTTGCCTGCTACAACAGCGATGGACATTCGTCGGGTCGCTGAGATCGTGCCGAAGTGGCGGAATTGGCAGACGCGCGTGGTTCAGGTCCACGTACTCGCAAGGGTGTGGGGGTTCGAGTCCCTTCTTCGGCACCAAGCTCCAAAGAGATTTTTCACTTCACATAAGAGCTTCCTCCCGATTCACTACAGTACGACCGATTCGAACCGTCGATCAGGTCTCCGACTTCTCACACATTTACTCACACAGTCACCTGTGTGATACTTAGTCGAGGGGTGTCCCATGGCTACGAATCTCGCCCTCGACGACCACCTTATTGAGGAAGCCCGTACTGTTGGCGGACACAAAACCAAGCGTGAAGCCGTCACCGCGGCCTTGGCGGAGTACGTCCAGAAACGAAAACAGATGCGAATTGTCAACCTGTTCGGAAAGATCGACTACGATCCGGCGTATGACCATAAAGCAGAGCGGCGACGCAAACGATCATGATGGTGGTAGTCGATACTTCGATTTGGTCTCTCGCCCTGCGCCGTATTTCTCATGTAGTCCCGGCCGCACAATTGCGCCAGGTTCATCTCCTGCGGGAACTCATTGCGGAAGGCCGGGCCCAATTGCTCGGGGTCGTCAGACAGGAGTTGCTATCCGGGATCAAGCACCCTGAGCAGTTTGGGCGACTCAGGACACACTTGCGGTCCTTTCCCGATGTCGAAGTGGATCGCGATGACTACGAGCAAGCTGCCGAGATGAGCAATACTTGTCGAGCACGAGGTATCTCGGGAAATGCGACTGACTTCCTGATCTGCTCGGTTGCCTCAATCAGGCAGTGGGCGATCTTTACGTCCGATCGTGATTTCGAACGCTATGCGAAATACTTGCCTGTGACGCTTTACCCCTAGATTGCGGTTGGTCGCTTCTTTCATACCGCCGCAGTGTGCATGTGCTGCCCCATCGCCGGCGCATACTGGATCGCCAGCAGCGTCTCGTCGTCGAAACGCTCGCGCTTGCCGCGGAATTGATCAAGCTGCTGCTTGCAAGCGCCGACTAACTTTGCCGGGCATCCCACCCGATACTCCTCGATGACCCGTTGCAGCCGCTCTGCGCCGTATTCGTCGCCCCCATCGTTTTCCGCTTCCGAAATACCGTCGGTATAGAGCACCAGCGTGTCTCCCGGCAACAGGCGGGTTTGAGCCGCGCGAAATTGCTGATCGGCAAACATTCCCAGCGGCTGACTGGTGCTCTCAAACATCTTGGTCCCTGACGCTGCGGCCAGCAGAACGGGAAGATGGCCAGCGTTCACCATCTCCAACTCGCCGGCCGCCGTCGTCTTGCCGCAGACCAGCGTGGCGTACTGCGTGGGCAGCGTGCTCTGGCGGAAGAGCTGGTTGGCACGCGTCACCAGTTCTGCGGTGCCGAGACCAATGGGTATCAGAGAACGAAAGATGGCCCGCAGATTCGACGACAGCATGGCGGCCGCAACCCCCTTCCCCGACACATCCGCCATCACAAAATACAACTCGCCGTCGTTTCCAACGATCAGGTCACAGTAGTCGCCACCCACCACGCCGGCCGGCTGGTAGTGATAGAAAATGTCCCAACCCGCGAAGGCAAAGTCGCACGGCGGCAAGAGGCCCTTCTGGATTTGCGCCGCCAATTCCAAGTCATACTCCAGCGCCCGCTGCTGCTTCGGGGTCAGGCAGTCGAGACAAACTCTGGCCAGAGGGTTCTCCCGGATGACCTCTTCGTCCACCGTCCCCTGACAAACTTCGCATACGCCAAAGGCCCCGTGATCGATGCGATGCAGCGCGCTGTCCACTTCTTCCAGCAGACGAAGCATCCGCTCGCTCCGATTTTCGCCCAGCACATCGCTCAAGCGCGCCCGTCCGGCCAACAGTTGCTCGCGCACAGAATTTACGTAAGCCGTTTCCCCAATCGCCATGGCTAACCACCTTATAAGACTTAGAGGGTTATGGGTGATGTCAAGATGCAGTCTTTTTTTCTCCGGATCGAGCCCGCTCCCGCTGATTTTCTCCCCTAGGGAAACGACTCTACGCCCGTTCCCACGGGACAATCATCCCGCATGTTGCGGTCAAACCGATTCGCGGGGTAGGCAGTTCTTTTCACCTGTGAGGACACGGAGAGCACGGAGATTTATTAGTCTGTCATCCCGAGCGCAGCCGAGGGATCTGCGGTTCGCCGGCGTCGGCAAGAATATTCCTAATCGCAAAACTCTCACTTGGAAGGCGAAGGTTGAATCAATCGCTCCGAAGGCATTTTGCCGGAGGGAAAGAACCGCAGATCCCTCGGCTTCGCTCGGGATGACAAATTGAGGGTGGTTGCCGCACAGGGAGCGTTTAGCTGGCATTCGTGCTCGCACAGAAAAACGGCACTGCCCGGGAGATAACGTGACTCAATGCTGAGTGCTGAGTGCTGAGTGCTGAGTGCTGACTGCTACTTCAGCAATCCCTCCACCACGCCGTAGCTCTCCGCCAGCGCCGCATCCAGCGCTGCCGGATCCTTGCCGCCGGCCTCGGCCATGTCGGGACGCCCGCCGCCCGAGCCGCCCACTTTCTTCGCGACCTCGGCAATGATCTTTCCCGCCTGCACGCGTGATGTCAGGTCCCTGGTCACGCCGACAATCAACGCGACGCGGCCGTCGCTCACCGATCCCAGCACCACCACGCCCGAGCCCAGCTTGTTGCGCATGTTGTCGATCAGCACCCGCAACTGCGCCCGCTCCAGGTTGTCGGCGCGGGTGGCCAGAACTTTCACGCCTTTCACCTCGCGCACATTCTCCGTCGCCGACGATACCGACGACGAGGCCGACTTCATCCGCACCTGCTCTAACTCTTTGCGCAGCTTTTTCAGTTCTTCGTCGCGGCGTTCCAGCTCGTGCTTCAGCGCCTCGGCAGGAGACTGATCGTCGCCGCCGCGCACCAGTGTCGAGACCACGTTCTCCAGCTGATGATCTTTGCGGAAGTGGCGCAGCGAGCCTTCGCCGGTCACCGCTTCCAGGCGCCGCACGCCGCTGGAGACGCTGCCCTCTTTCAATACTTTGATCAGGCCGATCTCGCCGGTCGCGCCGGTGTGCGTGCCGCCGCACAGCTCGGTGGAGAAGTCGCCAATGCGGATGACGCGCACCCGGTCGCCATACTTCTCGCCGAACAGCGCCATGGCGTGATACTCGTTGACCGCGACATCGATGGGCACGTCCTCGATCGTCTCGACGCGATCGTTGCGCAGCACTTCCCGGTTGGCCAGGTCTTCGATGTCCTGCAACTCTTCGTCGTCGAGCGAGGCAAAGTGCGAGAAGTCGAAGCGCAGGTGGCCGGGATCGACCAGCGAGCCCGCCTGCTTCACATGCGTGCCCAGCACATTGCGCAGCGCAGCGTGAAGAAGATGCGTACCGGTGTGGTTGCGCATGGTGGCGTGGCGAACTTCGTCGTTGACCATGGCGTCGACTTTGTCGCCAACATGAATCGTCTGCTTGGCGAGAACGCGATGCGCGCGTACGCCCTGCACCGGATAGGTCGCGCCTTCGACTTCGGCAACGACAGTGTTGTGATCTTCGCCGTAGAGCCAGCCCACGTCGCCCACTTGGCCACCAGCGTCGGCGTAGAAAGGAGTGTGATCAAGCACGATTTCCCCGCGTTCGCCAGGCTTGAGCTCCTTCGCGCCAACTCCGGTGCCGTTATGCGGCTTGATGATGGCCAGAACCTCGGCGCCTGTAGAAAGCGTCTTGTGATAGCCCTCAAACTCGGTGCGAGGAAGCGATTGATAGAGCGGAGACGCCGTGGCTTTGGAGCCACCCTTCCAGGAAGCGCGAGCACGAGCCTGTTCCTCGGCGCGAGCGCGCTCGAAGCCGGATTCGTCGAAAACAACTCCGGCATCACGACAAGCATCTTGGATGAAATCTTTGGGAAGGCCGTAGGTTTCATATAAGTGAAAAGCTTCGTTTCCCGGCAATTGTGGCGCGGAGCCTTGTCGGTAGCGAGGATCCTCCGGGAACGCCTCGAAGCGCGTTTTCGAATTTGCTATTGCCGTGTCCAGATCGACTGAACCAATTTCTATGACCCGCGCGAACTGGTGCTCCTCTGCTTCTACAACTTTTGCAATGCGGGATGCGGAATCGATGAGCTCCGGATAGGCGTCCCGCATAAGATCAATCACGGCGTAGACCATTTCGCAGAGGAAGGGCTTAACCCGACCGAGCAAGTAACCATGCCGAATCGCTCGGCGGATGATCTTGCGCAGCACGTAGCCGCGGCCTTCGTTCGCGGGCAGCACGCCATCGGAGATGAGGAACGTTGACGCTCGTGCGTGGTCGGCAATCACTCGTAAGGATGCCGCCTGCTTATGCGTCTGCTCAACGTCTTCCCGTTTTTTCTCCTGATCGATCGAAACCCCGGTCAACTCCGCCGCGCGCTTGATCAGCGGGACAAACAAATCCGTGTCGTAATTTGAGATCACGCCTTGCATGACTGCGGTCACGCGCTCTAGGCCAGCGCCGGTATCGATCGACGGCTTGGGTAGCGGACGCATCTCACCATCCGGCTGGCGGTCGAACTGCATGAACACCAGGTTCCAGATCTCCGAGTAGCGCCCGCACTCGCAGCCGAACTGGCAATCGGTGTGGCCGGCATCGCTGGCGGCCACGCCCATGTCGTAATGGATCTCGCTGCAGGGGCCGCAGGGGCCCGTATCGCCCATCTGCCAGAAGTTGTCCTTCATGCCCATCTCGTAAATGCGATCCAGCGGAACGCCGTCCTTTTCTAAAGTCGCGCGCCAGTGTTCATAAGCCTCGTCATCGCGGGCGATGCCCTGCTCGCCCTTGAAGATGGTCACGTAGAGCTTGTCCTTGGGAATACCGAACCACTCGGGCGACGTGACCAGATCCCACGCGTAGGCGATGGCATCCTTCTTGAAGTAGTCGCCAAAGCTGAAATTGCCCAGCATCTCGAAGAAGGTGTGGTGGCGATTGGTGAAGCCCACGTTCTCCAGGTCGTTGTGCTTGCCGCCGGCGCGCACGCACTTCTGCGACGAGGTGGCGCGCGAGTAGTCACGCTTCTCGATGCCCAGGAACACGTCTTTGAACTGGTTCATGCCGGCGTTGGTGAACAGCAGCGTGGGATCGTTGGCCGGAACCAGCGAAGAGGAGTGGACTTCTTTGTGTCCCTTGGAGACGAAATAGTCCAGAAACATGCGGCGAACTTGCGATCCGGTGAGCTTGCGAGAGGGCATAGGGATAGGAAAATTCTACAGCAGTCGTCAGCCGTCAGCTATCAGCCGTCAGCTAGTGCGGGAAGCGTGTGATTCCGACGCAGACGATCTTGCCTCCGCCGGCGAACCGCAGATCCCTCGGCTGCGCTCGGGATGACAAACACTTAAGAGGGCCGGTGACAACTCAAGAAGGGGAGCAAGATCACAAATCGAGATCAAAATCTGTGAGAGTCAACGCCTCCAGGTTTGCGGGTTACTTTACGATTTGTCATCCCGACCGAGGACTTCAGTCCGAGCGGAGGGATCTGCGGTCTCGACGAAGTGTGATGGGGCACACAGCGCGCGTCAGCCAACGGTGCCACTATAGTCGAGGTGAAAGAACATCGTTACGCCGTCTACATTCTCGCCAGCCGATCGCACAACTTCTATGTCGGCGTAACCAATAGTCTCGACCGTCGCATGCGTCAGCACAAACAACATTTGTTCGAGGAGGGTTTTACCGCCAGGTACAACATTGAACGGCTGGTCTGGTATCAGATTTTCGGCGACATTCGAGAGGCCATCGCACGGGAAAAGCAAATCAAGCGCTGGCGCAGGGAGAAGAAGGTTCTGCTGATTGAATCATTGAACCCGACCTGGCAGGACTTATCGGAGGAATGGGGAAAGCCGATCCTGCCGCTGCGGAAGACCGCAGATCCCTCGGCTACGCTTCGCTCCGCTCGGGATGACAAATCATAAAGGACTACTGATGAGTGCTTGGATGAATGCTGGTGGCTGACGGATGAATGCTGACGGCTGAGTGCTGATGGCTTCTTCTCTTCCCCGCACCACCCTCGCCAATTGACCGCAGCCGCTATCCATCCCATAATCTTTGTGCCTGACGATTTTTCGCTACTCACAAGGTGGCTCGCCGTGAACAAACAAAACAAGAACGCCAGCCGTCCGTTCCAGACGGCCGGGGAGCGGCTCGACGACGTGCTGGGCGATGCCTCGCAACGCATCGAGCAGGAAACGCAGCTGCTGATCAAGTACATCAACGACGAACTGGTGCCGGCCATTCGCGACCATTCGACCAATGCGTTGCGGGTTGCCGGCGACAAGCTGAACCAGGTCGCCGACATGATGGACTCGAACAAACAAAAGAAGGGCTAGCTACGCGGGCCCCGCTGCTCACCTGCGTCGCCGCGGCGCTGCTGCTGCTTTCGGCCTGCGGCGGGCACAAGACCGCGCGCAGCCACCCTGTTCCGCCTCCGCCAACCATCGCTCCGGCTCAGCCCGCGCCCGCGGAAACTGCGACTGCGGAAAAGACGCCCAAGCCCCCGCACAACGTCAAGCCCATCTACGTTGAGACCGGGTTGGCCAGCTGGTACGGGCCTCCGTATAACCGCCGTCGCGGCGCCAATGGCGAGATCTACGACCAGAACGCCATGACCGCGGCGCACCGCACGCTGCCGCTGAATTCCATGGTGCGGGTCACCAATCTTAGCACCGGACATGTGGCCATGGTGCGCATCACCGATCGCGGGCCGTTCGTGGAAGACCGCATCGTCGATCTCTCGCTGGCTGCCGCTAGGGCCGTCGATGTCTGGCAGCCAGGCACGGCCGAGGTGAAGCTGGAAGTGTTGTCGGCACCCGCGCCCATAGCGCAAGGCGGCCGCTGGTGCGTACAGATTGGCGCCTTCCACCGCGAGAGCGAAGCGCGCAAGCTGAAAGAAAAGCTGCAAGACCGCTACGAGACGGCGAACGTGATCCAGTTCACTGGGCCCACGGGCGAGTGGGTCCGCATCCGCCCTGAAGGCGATGACAAGCGCGTGGCCGAAGAAGTGGCCGGCAAGACGCACGTCAAGGAAGGCGGAGTGTTTCTGGTCAGGCTGGATTAGATCAGTTGCCGGTTGTCAGTTTCAAGCTGGCCCTCAGCACTCGGCTCTAGTTCTCCGGCGTTTGTCTTGAGACTCTCTGGGCGGGAACCGGCGATCTCTCGGCTCCGCTCGGGATGACAAATAATGAAGGACAACCGTTAGCGGATTGAATACCGAGTGCTGATAGTTGACGGCTGATAGCTACGTGCTAATTGCTAGTTCCTTTTCTCCATTTTCCGCTATTCTGTGACCAGCAAAATTCCCGCGGATTTATGACGACCAAATTTCCCGCTTCATTCGATCGCAAGTTCATCCCGCTCACCACGCGCTTCGATCATGCCCTGCTGTTCGCCTCGCAGGTGCATCGCCATCAGGACCGCAAGAAGAGCGGCATTCCTTACCTGTCGCATTTGCTGGGCGTCGCCTCCATCGTGCTCGACTACGGCGGCGACGAGGAGATGGCCATTGCGGCGCTGCTGCACGACGCTGTCGAGGACCACGGCGGACGTCCCATGCTGAAGGTGATCGAGCAAATTTTTGGAGCGCGCGTGGCCAAGATCGTGGACGGATGCACCGATTCCTACGCGGTAGATCCGAAGAAGAAGGAGAGTTGGGAGCGGCGCAAGTTTCGCTACCTGCATCGCGTTTGTCACGAAGACGCCGAGACCCGCTTCGTGTCGGCGGCCGACAAGCTCTACAATGTGCGCGCCGTCCTGCGCGATCTGCGCTATGACGGCGAAGTTGCCTTCGCCCGCTTCTCGGCTCCCAAGGCAAAGACGCTGTGGTACTACCGTTCGCTGGTAAGGGAATATCGTCTGGGCGGGGTGACTCATCGGCTCAAGCCGCTGATCGACGATCTGGACCGCGTAGTGACCGAAGTCGAGCACCTCTCCGGATTGCTGGCCAAACCGCTGCCTCTGCCGCGCAGAATCACGACCAAGCTCAAGGACAAGCGCTAGCGGACTTCAGCTCGCGTCTGTGCGCCGCGCTACAATCTTCTGTTAGACCGCGAGGAGCCTGTGTCCACTACCGAAGCCGAGCGCATTACCGAACTGTTGAAAACCGCCAAGACCATCGCCGTTGTCGGACTCACCGACACGCCCATGCGCCCGAGCTACGGTGTCTCGCACTACATGCTTTCACGGGGATACCGCATTATTCCCGTGAATCCCAAGATCACCGATTGGATGGGCGAGAAGGCTTACTCGTCGCTGCTCGAGGTGCCGGACAAGATCGACATCGTTAACGTGTTTCGCCGGTCGGATGCCGTACCAGACGTGGTGGAACAGGCGATCCAGATCAAGGCTCCAGCGATCTGGATGCAGGAGGGCGTGATCCACGAGGAAGCCGCCGAGAAGGCACGCCAAGCGGGCATCTTCGTCGTAATGGACCGATGCATTTTGAAAGAGCATCGCAAGCGAGAGTAAGAAGGCTGTTCACCACAGAGACACGGAGGCACAGAGAATTTCTAGTCTTTCTGGGCGACCTCAATCCACGATGGGTCCCGGCACGCTCTTGAATGAAAACGTCTCCGCAACTGACATTTTTCTGTTAGGCCATAGCTGGTGAAGTTGGAAACCCGGATCTTAATTTTCTGATTTCTTCTCTGTGTCTCCGTGTCTCTGCGGTGAAATTGCCTTTGCCTTCCTGATCTCTTCCAGCCGCGCTTTGATGCGCTTCTCAATGCCTTCTTCCGTTGGATGGTAGTACACGCGGTCCTTCAGGTTGTCGGGCAGGCATTGCATGTCGGCCACTTTCGCTTCCAAATTGTGCGCATACTGATATCCCTCGCCGTAGCCAAATGCTTTCATCAGGCCTGTCGGGGCGTTGCGCAGATGCAGAGGCACGGGATCCTGCGCCGTACGTTCTACGTCTTCCTGCACCTCGCCATAGGCGGCGTACACGGCGTTCGACTTGGGAGCAGCGCAGAGATAGACCACCGCCTGCGCCAGCGCGAGGTCGCCTTCGGGGATGCCGAGAAAATCAAAAGCGTCACGAGCGGCAAGCGTGATGCCGAGCGCGTTGGGGTCGGCCAGACCGATGTCTTCGACCGCCATGCGGACCACCCGGCGCGCGACGTAGAGCCGGTCTTCGCCGGCTTCCAGCATTCGCGCCAGCCAATAAAGCGCGGCGTCGGGATCGCTGTTGCGCACACTCTTGTGCAGCGCCGAGATAAGGTTGTAGTGCTCCTCGCCCGTCTTGTCATACTTCAGCACGCGCTTCTGCAGCGCGTCGGTAACGATGGCATCGGTGATGCGGGGCCCGACGTCTTTAGCTTGCTGCTCAACGGCGAGAGTTGCCGCTATGTCGAGAACGTTGTAAGCGCTGCGAGCGTCTCCGCTGGAGTACGCCGCGATCTTGCGAAGCGCAGTCTCTTCCGCCTCGACGTGCAGCTCGCCCAGACCTCGCGCTTCATCGTGTAGCGCCCGCTGCAGCAGGCCCACAATCTGCTCTTCGGTCAGCGGCTTGAGTATGTATACCCGGGTACGCGACAGCAGCGCCGAAATAATTTCGAACGAAGGATTCTCGGTGGTGGCGCCGATCAGGCGGATGCTGCCCTTCTCGACATAGGGCAGAAACGCGTCTTGTTGGGCTTTGTTGAAACGATGTACCTCATCGACGAAGACGATGGTGCGGGTACCGTATTGCCGGGCGCGTTCGGCGTCGGCCATGACCTGCTTGATTTCTTTGATCCCGCTGAGGACGGCAGAGAACTCAATGAAGTCGGCGTGAGTCATGCGGGCCATGATCTTGGCCAGCGTGGTCTTACCGATGCCTGGAGGGCCCCAGAAGATGAGCGAGCCGGTGTCGTCGCGCTCGATCTGCACACGCAGCGACTTGCCGGGGCCGAGAATGTGCTCCTGACCGACAAACTCGTCGAGCGTCCGCGGGCGCATGCGATCAGCCAGCGGACGGGACTTGTCGACGGCGTCATCGGGCGGCGGGTTGGTTTGGAACAGACCCAAAGGCTTCGCTCACCACAGAGACACAGAGGCACGGAGGATTGAGATCATAGAACTCTTCGGCGAATCCCATTCTTGAGCACGGGAACATTGAAATTGATAAGTAACCCGACACGAAGACCAGTCAATCGCAAGTACGTTATGAGTTGCGCCTGGTGTACCGGCGGCAGATCTTGAACAGCCTTTAGCTCGACGATGATTCGCTCGGCAACAATCAGATCGATGCGGTATCCGTAATCCAGTTTGAGGCCCTTGTAGACCAGCGGGAGATCAACTTGCTGAACGAAAGCGATGGTTCGCAAAGCCAGTTCCCGGCACAAGCAGGCCTGATAAGCCGATTCCAGCAGGCCCGGACCTAAAACACGATGCACATCTATTGCCGCGGCAATAATTTCGCTCGCAAGCGATCGTTCTGCGTGAACCGGCAAGCGTGCCTTGCTCGCTGGATTTTCTGGAACTGTTACCGGGAGAGTGGGCACATCGCCTTTCCAATTCCATCGTACTTGCTTGTTAGAAATGATTCTATTCCTCTCAGCCTCGGTGCCTCAGTGTCCCTGTGGTTCATCGGTTTTGGCTCTTTGCCGGGCCGCTTCGTACAACATGATCGACGCTGCAATGCCTGCATTGAGCGACTCCACGCGCGGCGACTGCGGAATCATGACCATCTCATCCGCCTGCGCCAGCACGTCCTTGGGAACACCCGCTCCTTCGCTGCCCACGACGAATGCCAGCGGTCCGCGCAGGTCTGCGTCGGAGATTGGGATGCCCTCATGTGACGATGTGGCCAGCACTCGCACTCCCAGAGCTTTGATCTGCGGCAGTGCTTCCGCCAGTTCGACTTTCACCGTCGGCAGACGAAACAACGATCCCGCCGAGGCCCGCACTGCCTTCCAGTTCGACGGACTCACGGTCTTCTCGCCAAGTAGGAATCCGGTCACGCCAAAGGCCTCGGCTGATCGCGCAATCGTTCCTAGATTTCCCGGATCCTGTAGTCCGGCGGTGATTACTAGCAGTACCGGTTGAGCAATCAGCACATCCTTGAAGTTGAACGACTTCACCCTCACCAACGCGGCTACGCCCTGCGGAGTCTCGCTGGGAACGGCGCTGGCAAAAACCTCGTCCGGCAGCAGCAAAGTTTCTGCGTGGGACGACAATTGCGGCAGCAGCTTATGCGCGCGCTGGCGCCCAGACTCGCTGAAAAATACCGCGCCCAGCCGCAATCCGCTGCGCATCGCCTCTTCCACCAGGTGCATACCTTCGACGGCAATCTCGCCCTGCTCGTTGGGTGTGGCTTCCGCGAAGGCGCGGCGCAATTCTTTCACGCGCGCGTTTTGACGGCTATCGATGCGCCGCAAGCGATCGTCGAATTTTGCCGGAGGAGTCATCGTGCCGATGCAAACCGGCGTATATCGTACACCGTCGATCTGTCCCGAATCGGTACAGTGTCACAGGGCTGCTCGTGATAATCTGCTGTGTTGCTGTCGCACGGAGCGATGTGTTAGGTTCGCTTCTCAACCCTGCTTACAAAGAGAAGACACCGGTGCGTCCCGAAATCATAAAGATCAACTGTAAAGAGCCGGAAGCATCCCTGGTCACCTACGCGGCGGAGAAGCTGCGCGCCGGGGAAGTACTGGGCATGCCGACCGATACCTTCTACGGTCTCGCTGTCGATCCCTTCAATCTTCATGCGGTCGATCGCGTTTACGAGATCAAATCGCGGTCACGGCACAAGCCGCTGTCGCTGTTGATCGAATCGGTCGACCAGGCTGCGGAGTTGGCGTGGCCGGTCCCCGAGATCTTCTATCTGCTGGCGCGCCGCTTCTGGCCGGGCCCGCTGACCATGATCGTGAAAGCCGACCCCAAGCTGCCGCTGAAGGTGACCGCCAACACGGGCAACGTGGCGCTGCGGGTGCCGGCAGCAGAAGTCCCGCTAGCCATCATCCGCTCGGCGGGGCTGCCCATCACGGCAACCTCGGCGAACCTGCATGGCGAATCCGAGTGCACTTCGGCGATGCAGGTGCGCGATCAGTTGGGCGACTGCTTGTCGATCATCGTGGACGGCGGCCCGTCTCCCCGCGACATGCCCTCCACCATCATCGATCTGACCAGCGAAGGTGGGGCTTGGCGACTGCTGCGGCACGGCGCCATTCCTGAAGAACAGATCATCGAGCTGTTGGGGCAGGAGTAATCGTCACGGCGGTTCAGATACGCAAATCCCATCCCGTCCGCTGGATTATGGGTCTCGTAATCCTCGGCGTGATGGGATTTCTGCTTTACACCAGCGCACAAATCATGCGTGAGGCGGGCGTCGACGAAGAGCACCCGGTCGATGCCATCGTGGTATTTGGCGCCGCCGAATATGTGGGCCATCCTTCACCCGTATATCGGGCGCGCTTGGACCACGCCTACGACCTGTTTGAGCGAGGTTTGGCGCCGGTCATCATCACCACGGGAGGGGCGGGCAACGATCCTCATTTCAGCGAAGGCCAAGTTGGCCGCGACTATCTGGAATCGCGTGGCGTGCCCGACGGTAATCTCATCGCCGAAACCCAGGGCGGTGACACGGACCAATCGGCCCAGCGAGTCGCAGTCATCCTGCGCGCCAACGATATGCGCCGCTGCCTGCTGGTGAGCGATGCGTACCACATGTTCCGGGCCAAGCAGATGATGGCCGCGCAAGGTATTACGGCGTACGTCTCGCCGCGGCCGGGCTCGATTCCCAAGACCTCAGTGGGGCGATTTGTGGCGGCGTTACGGGAAAGCTTCAGTTATTTGCTGTATCGAGCCCATGTGCGGTGAGGCCGCAGTTCGCCATTCGCTCTTCGCTTTTCGCCAACGGGAATTCGCCTTCGCGATCCGCTTCTTACGCGACGGCTCTTAGCCTTTAGCTGTTAGGGAAACTCTGATTAAGTGTGATTTCTTGAAGGGGACGGCCTTGAGGCCGTCCGTAAATGCCACAGAATCACTTCGGCTTCAGCCGCTGAGGGAATTGCTGTGACTTAATCAGAGTCTCCTTAGCTCTTAGCAAACAAAAATGCTGAACTGCGGTTCCAGGAGCGGTGTTTCTACGCCATTCGCCTGCGCCTCAGAGCACCAGAGGTGATCGCCGAAAGGGTCAGCTAATAGCTAAAGGCGAAGAGCTAAAAGCCCAAGCGGTAAAGATGGCACCTGCGGAATAGCGAAGAGCGAAAGGCGAAAAGCGGCTACCTTACCAGCGCCAACACCCGCGCCGGGCCACCCGAGCCGTTCTCCAGCTTGACGGGCGCGACCACGACCGTTGCTCCAGCCGGAGGCACCAGAGCGAGATTGGCGACGTTCTCCAAGTGATAGACGCTTTCCTGCGAGGTGAAGTAGTGAACGGGGTAGGTGGTGGTCGCGCCCTTGTCGACGCTCATGGTGTCGATGCCAAGGCCGACCACGTCGCGGGTCTTGACCAGAAATTTGGCGGCTTCCAGCGAAAATCCGGGATAGTGCGTCAGATGATCGCTTTGCTCGTTGCGAAATTCCCGCTGCGAGTTCCAGCGCTCATCCCATCCGGTGTAGGCCATCACCACCGCACCCTCGGGAATCTGCCCATGCGCATCTTCCCAGGCAGCGACGTCCTGCACGCTCACTTCGTAGTCGGCGTTGTTCTTCGCGGCATTGCGCACATCGAGAATCACTAGCGGGCGTACCAGTCGCTCAGCGGGAATTTGGTCTACCGTCCACATGCCCGCGGCAAAATGTGCCGGCGCATCGAGATGCGTGCCGTAATGTTCCTCCGTACTGAAGTGACGCGAGTAGTATCCGTCGTGCTCTAGATTGCCGAGATCGGTCGCCTGGAACGGCGACTTTTCAGTGCCTTCCCAATTGGGCGAGCGGTCGTTCAGAGTGTGGGTAAGATCGATGACGGCGCGATGCGCATTGGGATTGGACATGGAAGGTTTGCGCGCGAACAGCAAGAGCGCCAGCGCCAGACTACAGCCTATCGCAAATGTCTTCCAGTTCAACATGCCGATCGAGGCAAAAGCCTCTGTGAAAGATGCCGGTCAAGCGTTAGACGGTTCCCGGAATCAGAGGTAACAAAAAAGAGAACACGGTTCACTGGCGAAAGATGCGGCTGGTGTGGATAACCCCGGCGAAGGCCCTGCGTGGCGATAGGGGTCCTTCGGCAAGCTCAGGGCAGGCACTTCGACTCCCGGCGTGCAAGAACCGCACGCCCGCGCTCAGGATGGCACCTCGGGGATTGGTAGCCGAACGCCGATGGCTGATGGCTGACGGCTACTTACTCCTCTCCAGCGCAAAGCTGAACCACAGCGGATTCGACCCGTTGTAATCGACGCCTGAGCGTTGCTGAGTTGTGAAGCCCATGTGTTCGGCCTGCAGCGAGCAGCCGTTGCAAGGCTTCTCCACGATGATCTGGTAGCGGCCATCGCGCTTGGAATTTGCCGTGCCGATAACCGCGCCGCTGCCATCGGTCAGCGTGACTTTGGCGCGAGGCACGGGCCAGCCGGCTTCGTCGGTCACCACGCCTTGCAGCTTTCCGCGCGGCGGCAGGCCTTCTGGAAGGTAGTCGCGGAACATGTATCCTGGACCGCGCAGTGGATGGCCGCCCATTTGTCCGGTGACCTTGTCGTGTTCCAGCGCCAACACGCCGTTCACGAAGACGTACTCGAAGCCGACCGAAGGTTTGTTGGGATCGTCGAAGGTTGCCGTGTCGCGCACTTTCTCGGGATCGAAGATGGTGATGTCGGCGAAGTAGTCGGTGCGCAGCAGGCCGCGATGGTCAAGCTTCTCACGTTGTGCGGGCAGCGAGGTGAATTTGCGAATCGCGTCTTCCATCCGCAGGTTGTGTTCCTCACGTACATACTTGCCGAGGATGCGCGCGAAGCTGCCATAAGCGCGGGGATGCGACTTGGACTCGCCCAGCGGACCGGTGGGGTTGACCGCGCCGTAGTCGGTACCGACGCTGACCCAAGGCTGTTGCATGGCCAGCTTCACGTCGGCTTCGCTCATCAGGAAGTACACCGCGCCTACGTTGTCGCGATCGGCAATGACCAGGTCTATCAAGGCATCCAGCGGTTCCTTGTTGTCCATCTTGGCGATCTGGGCGATGGTCTTACCTTCATACCTGCGCAGCTCAGGATTCAGCACCGAGATCACCAGCACGCCGTCGGCGCCGCCCGCACCGAGCCACAGATTCTCGAAAGAAGTACTGGGCGCCATGACTTCTTGGCGAATCTGGGTGCGAACCTTGGGATCTTTCAGCCGCTTGAGGAACGCATCCGGGCCGCCCGCGTGATACTTCGCAGGAATCACTGCGCCCAGCGATGTGGCGGCTCCGGTGTAGGGATACTGATCAGCCGTAGCATCGACACCGCTGGCACGCGCCTGCTCGATGGCGGCGATCACTTGCGGCATCTTGCCCCAGTTTTGTTTTCCCGCGACTTTCAGATGAAAGATCTCCACTGGGATGTTGGCTTCGCGGCCGATCTGGAACGCTTCGTTCAGCGCGTCCGTTTCGACGTCGCTTTCATTGCGGATGTGCGAGGCGTAGATGCCGCCCTTCTTGGCCGCGACCTTGGCCAGCGCGATCAACTCATCGGTCTTCGCGTAAGAGCCGGGAGCGTAGATCAGCGCGCTCGACAATCCCATCGCGCCGTCGCTCATGGCATCGTCCACCATGATCTCCATTTGCTTCAGCTCGTCGGCGGTAGGAGCGCGGTCTGCCGTGCCGATTACCATGTGACGAACCTGCGCCGCGCCCACATACGTTCCCAGATTGATCGCGCTTCCCTGCTTGGTCAGGCGCTCGAAATACTCCTCCAGCGAGGTCCAATCCGGAGTGAGATGGAAGTGCTGGTAGTAATCCGCGTGCTCCTGATTCAGCACGTCGTTGGTGGGAGCGATGGTGTCGCCTTCGCCGGTGATCTCGGTAGTGATGCCTTGCGTCAGCTTGCTGACCGCCTGCTTGTCGATGAGCAGGTTGGTTTCCGACTGGCCGAGCATGTCGATGAAGCCGGGCGCGACGATCAGACCTTTGGCGTCGATGGTGCGCTTGGCGACCAGCGTGGGATCAGCCTTGCCCACGAATGCCACGCGATCTCCGATGATGCCGACGTCGGCGTAGATCCAGGGATTGCCGCTGCCATCGATGACGCGGCCATTGCGGATGAGGTAGTCGAATTCCTGGCCGAAGATAGGGAGCGTCAGGGTGAGGAACAGCCAGAGCAGGAGGAGTTTCGTTCGTAGCAAGCAAGTTCCAGAACCATAGACCTTAGGAAACCCCGAAGGCTCACACTGAACTCCGAGATTACACGCTACGAGTTTCTCATTGTCGCGGTTCGCTGGCGTCCTTACAATGATGTTACGGTTTAATGATCTGCTCATGATTCAATTTGCCCCGTCACCTGGGATGGTGTTGATGTGCGACTTCCGCGGTTTCATCGAACCTGAAATGACGAAGGTTCGCCATGTCGCGGTGCTTTCGCCTAGGCGACGTCGCCAGCATGGAACTTGTCTTGTCGTTCCTTTCAGCACTGTGGCCCCGAACCCGGTCGAGTCCTACCATCATCGGATTCCGGCGAACTCATACACCTTCTTCAAGCGCGATACCGATGTATGGGCTAAGGCCGATATGATCACACACGTCTCGTTGGTTCGGCTAGACCGTGTATTGGATGGAGGAAAATACGGTTCTCCCCGTCTGCATCCGTCAGACTTGGAATGCATCCAATTAGCTGTGTGGGAAGCATTGGCCAAACCGTTTCCTTTGCTTCTAGCTGGTTCGGAATCCTTGCAACAGCTGAGACCTCGGTGATTGAGGACCTCGAAATTCCGTTTGACAATCCACCGGATAAAGGGTAGTAATTAATTAGTTGTTCCCGTTAAATCGGGCTTGTATAACGTGACGCCCCAGATGCCTATGCGTTTGGGGCGTTTTGATTTGTCCGCCAGTTCGTCCTATCAGAGCCCCACGCGCCGCATCAACATTGCCACCACGAGCGCCAGGTCGGCGGCGCAGACAGTACTCACAAAATTCACCGAGTTATTCCCCATTTTGCCGGCGTTTTCCCAGGTCGCGCCCATGACGCTGTCAAGGAACATGCCGCTGATACCGGCGAGTGCGATAACCGGAGTCCAGTGCCAATCTACCAAGCCGCAACTGGCGCTCACCCACGACACGATGCAGGCCGCCACGCATCCGGCGAGGGTACCTTCGACGCTAATAGCGCCGTTGGTGCCGATGGGGGCCTCGCGAAAGTCGGTAATCATGTAAGCGCCCCGGCCGGTTGCCTGGCCTACTTCGCTGGAGACAGTGTCGGCGGCCGCCTCAGCCAATGCAGCCATGGCGCCCACCAGCAGGAGTTCACTGAGTTCGGGAAACCAGATCACGGGCAGCGTGCACAGGGCGGCGGCGCCGAGGTTCGCGCTAATTTGCGACGCGGTGCGGCCACGACGGCGCTCGGCAACGCCCAACCGCTGCTTGCGCTGGTATCCCCAGCGGGTGGAGATCAGGGTCAACAAGAATACGGTGACCAAAGGAATGAAGCCGGGAAATCCACAGGCCAGCATCAGGATAAATGCCACTAGCACGCCGGCGAGCGCGCCTCCGTCCGTAACCGAGCCCATGGCGCGAGCCACCACCGCGAATCCGATGGCCACCACTGCGGCAGGCAAACCCCTTGAATGGATGAGACTGGTCACGCGTGTCAGGCCAGTATCGCATGGCGCGAGAATCCCCGCGCTGCGGTTTGTCCGGCCCGCCAAGACCGCAAGTCTTGCCCCCAGGTGCATCCTATCCACGGGCCGTTACCAGCTCGGCACCTGGCCCATCCTAAGGAATAGCGCTTGACGAACCCCAGGCGAGCGCCGGATGATATTATGCCCTCTTTTCCACCGGGCAGTTTCTCCGGAAAAGGATGAAAACATGGCTTCTTCCGTATGGTCAGGATATTTGACGTTCGGACTGATCTCGATGCCGGTGCGCTTGTTCTCAGGCGCGCGCGGCAACCACATTTCGTTCCACATGCTGCATCGCGACGACAACACGCGGATCAAGCAACAGCTTTGGTGTCCGCATGACGAGCGGGTGGTGGAGCGCAGCGAGATCGTAAAGGGTTACGAATATCGCAAGGGCGAATACGTCATCATCGAGCCCGACGAGATCAAGAAGATCGAGCCCAAGACCGCCAAGGCCATGGAGATCCTGGAGTTCGTCAAGGCTGGGGAAGTCGATCCCATCTACTTTGAGTCATCCTACTTCATGGTGCCGGAAGAGGCAGGACGTCGTCCCTACGCGCTGCTGGCCAAGGCGCTGGAGGAAAGCGAGTACGTCGCCATCGCCAAACTGACCATGCATAACCGCGAGTACACGGTGTTCCTCCGTCCCTACAAGGGCGGCATGATGCTGCACACCATGTACTACAAGGACGAAGTACGGGACTTGGACAACTTTGGCCGCCCCGATGTCGAGCTGAAGGACGCCGAGGTAAAGGTCGCACACCAGTTGATCGAGGCGCTTGCCGGTGAATTCGATCCCGAGAAATACCACGACACCTTCGAAGAGAACCTTAAGACTTTGATCAAGGCGCGCCTGGAAGGCGAAGAAGTTACCACCATCGAGAAGCCGCGCAAGCCTGCTCCGGTAGTCGACTTGATGGCCGCGCTTAAAGAGAGCTTGGCGCAGATGCCGAAGAAACCGCCGCAACGCGTCGAGGCAGCTCAGCGCGAGTCGGAGATCAAGGTCGTGGCCAAGGGCGGGACTTCGAAGAAGTTACGCCGGAAGCCTGCGGCGTAAGGCTCCTGGCAGTTTGCTGAAAAACTGAGAAAAGCAGAACCTCCCCGGCTGAAGCCGGTTCGGGATGACAAAAAAAGGGCTACACGGCGCCGCTGAAGCTGCGCCCCTTCAAGACATTTTCAAACCCGACTTCTCCAGCAAACTGCCAGCTCAACAAAGAGGGCGACTGCTCGTAGCGTCTCTTTGCCGGTGTTGGCAAGGTCGTGACGGACACCTGTGGGCAGAACGAACACGCTGCCCAACAGACGGACGGATCGTCCTCTCCCCAAACTTTGGTACGCCCCAGCTTTTCGAACGCGACCACGACTTTGTCTACCCCTTCGGACTATCCCATTCCTGTACTCATGACTTCCTCCTCGCCGGGAACCATCGCAGCACATAAGTGATTTTTCGTGGAGCTTGAAGGTCTGACCGGAAGCGGCGGCTATACACCATTGACGTGCATTCATCGGAGCGATCTCTAGGGTTTTTGATGGAAAATACAACTAATCTGGACGTTCATTTCACCACCAATGGCAATCGGGAAGAGGGGTGAGAACTAGGATTGGTGGCCCCTTAGCTTGTTATGACTGCCTCCTAAACCAATTTGCCGCATGCTCCCACTATTGTGCTACATATAATCGACGAGAAGGTGTTATAGCGTAAGTGAGCAGCATCATCTGGCCAACTATGAAATCTCCGACAAGAACCACCATCCGCATCTCAGTGGTGGAAAGCGATCCGGTTCGGTTATTGGGGCTTCGTTCCATCTTCGCTTCCCAGCCTGACATGCAGGTCCACGCCGCCACCGTTCCCGCTGTCCTACATAGCCCGAACGAAGACATCATCCTGATGACCGCCAGCAACGGGGCGGCATTTTACGCCGCCATGTCCGCGCTGAAAGCGGTGCGTCCGGGTATCCGGATCATCGTGACCGGGCCGGGCAGCCGCGACGAAGACATCCTGCGAGCGGTCACGACCGGAGCCAAGGGTTACGTTTCCGAGGAAGCATCGCCGGAGGAATTCAAGCATGCGATCCGCGAAGTGCACGCGGGTTCGGTATGGGTCCCGCGACGAGTGTTGGCGACCTTCATCGAACGCGCCACGGCCTCGGCCCGCAAGGTGCAGCCGCAGACCGACGACAAAATCAGCGACCGCGAGCGTGAAGTGCTGCGCCTACTGGTGTCAGGTTGTTCCAATCGGGAGATCGCGGGCGAGTTGGGGATTGAAGAGCGTACGGTGAAGGCGCACGTCGCGCAGCTGCTGCGCAAAGTCGGCGTGCAGAACCGAATTGCTCTCTCGGTCCACGCGGTGACTCATTCTCTGCTTTCGACGAACCAGTAAGGCCGAGGTTAGGACCTTTGCGCCGGGGAGTTACCGAACGGGCGTTCTATTACTAAAGTACAATTACCCTACCTGTACTTCCGTTATCTTGCGCGAATTACTTGCGCGTTCCATACTGCATTCACCTACCACAGAACCTGGGAGACAGGGTTGGAAGAGGTTACGAGGGTCTCCTCTTCCAGCCCTCATTTTTTGTGGCGACAAGGTTTATGCGGTGACAAACTGAGGCTTATCCTCCGGGCTGGCTGGTTGCTCTTAAGTAACTCCGCTCCGCAACTAAGGGACACTAAAGAGTAACCAGCCAAACGCTTTCTTCACGCTCGATCCCCAATCAAACACTCTAAGATGAATTCGGTCGGCCAATACTGGCCAGACTACCGTCCCTGATCGGAGTGGAGCGATGAAAAAGACCTTTGTGGCATTGACGGTCCTGTTTTCGATGGCAGTGTGTGCCGCCGGATCGGACCGGCGAGACGCTGACCTTGACCGGATTCAGACCGCCAGCACCGTCCTCAGCCAGATCATGTCCGCCCCGGACCGCGCCATACCGGACGGAATCATGTCTGGCGCCAAGTGCATTGCGATTATGCCGTCAATGCTGAAGGCCAGTTTCGTGTTCGGCGCCAATTACGGTAAAGGTGTCGCCACCTGCCGGACCGAGCATGGCTGGAGCGCTCCCGCATTCTTCAAGCTGACCGGCGGCAGTTTTGGCTTTCAGGCCGGAGGCCAGGCGTCGGACCTGGTGTTGATCGTCCGCACCGATGACGGCATGCAGCACATGCTGCAGAGCAAGTTCAAGCTGGGAGCCGATGCTTCCGCCGCCGCCGGGCCGGTGGGCCGCGATGCCCAGGCGATGACGGACATCACACTGCGCGCCCAGGTGCTCACTTATTCGCGCTCGCGTGGGCTTTTTCTGGGCATTTCATTGAGCGGTGGTGTCATCAAGCAGGACCAGGCCGACACCCAGGCGTTCTACGGCAAAGATTGGTCTTTTTACTCGCTGCTGAATGGGCAGGTTCAGCCTCCCACGGACGCCGACGTTCTGCTGCGCACGGTGGAAAGATACGCTCCCACTCCGCGCCCGAAAATCGCGCCGGCCGCGGCCGCACTCGAACCTCCTGCGCCGTTAATGGCACAGCCTGTAGATCCGGCACAGGTTTCGGCCGCGCCCTCGCCAACTCCGGTGATGGCGGCGACTTCACAGCCAGCAGCAGTTCCGGCGCAGACTGTCTATTCCACCTCCCGGGCTGCAACTCCAGCAATCAGTTCCAGTGCGACAGATGCGGCCACGGTGACCACGCAGACGTCGGCAACCCAGACCACCGTGGCAACAACCCAGTCAACCGTAGCCACGCCAACAACGGGGGTAATGGGAACGCCAGACGCGACGACAGTGCCGGCGGCTCCGGCCTCCGCACCGGTTCCGGCTTCGACGGCAACGCCGGTGGCAACACCTGCGCAAACTCCGGCGACGGGCGCGACCGGCGGACGGTAAGCCTGCTTATTCTCTTCTAGGCGGTGGCTTCGGCCGCCGCCTTTCTATTGGCGCAACCGTCTGCAGTTTGACCGCGATTTTTCCCGGTGCTAACGTCAAAGCCGATACCTCTGATGGGTCATAGGCTGCAATATTGGCCGGTTGCGCTGTTGGTGCGCTTGATCGGCGCATTGCCCCGTCCGCTGGCCCGTGGGGTTGGAATTCTGATTGGCGGACTGGTCTATCGTCTGCATCCTCGCCTGCGCCGCGTCGGCTTGCGCAATCTGGAGCTGGCTTTCCCGGAGAAATCGCTGCACGAGCGGCGCAAGATTTTGCGCGGCGTTTACGTATCGCTGGGTCGTCTGCTGGGCGAAGCCTGCCTCTTTCCCCGTTACACCCGACGCAACGTTTCGCAGGTCGCCGTCTATCAAGGTGTCGAAAATTTCGAGGCTGCCGAGAAGCGCGGCAAAGGAGTGCTGCTGCTGACCGGCCACTTTGGCGGTTGGGAGGTCGGTTCCTTCTTCCACTCCCTGCAAGGTCATCCCATGCAAATCGTGGTGCGTCCCCTCGACAATCCCTACGTAGACGCCCTGGTTACTCACTATCGCGGCCTGCATGGCAACACTATGATCGGTAAAGATGGATTCGCCCGGGGCTTGATCGCCGCCATGCGCAAGAACAAAACCGTTGGCATCCTGATGGACACCAACATGACGCCGCCGCAGGGTGTCTTTGTTGACTTCTTCGGTATTCCCGCCTGCACCGCCAGCGGAGTGGCGCGCGTCGCTCTGCATACCGGAGCGACCGTGGTCCCAGCGTTCACCATCTGGGACCCGGTGTTGCGCAAGTACCGCGTGGAGTTCGACCGTCCGGTGGAGATGGTGCGCACCGGCGACGATGACGCCGACGCCGTTGCCAACACGGCGCTCTTCACCAAGATTCTCGAAGAATACGTGCGCCGCTATCCCGATCAGTGGCTCTGGGTACATCGGCGGTGGAAGGCACGGCCGACTGGGGATGCTGGATTGTACTGAAATGATCCGTTTCGAGTTTCCAGTCGAAACTCTTCGATCGCAGCCCAAGCGCGTGAGCCGCTCTTCCGCCTGTCAAACCAAGAAACTTGCACTCGCATCTTGAAACTTGAGACTTGAAACTTGAAACTAAAGGCTATGCCACAAACTCTGCAGGCTTTGGCGAAATTCATCTCGGCCCAACTGATCGGCGATGGCAGTACCGTAATCGCGAAGGTGGCCAGCATCGCGCAAGCCCAGCCGGGCGATTTGGTTTTCGCCCAGGAAGAGAAAGATCTCGCTGGAGCACTGGCGTCGCCGGCCAGCGCCGTGATCGCCGGAGAATTCGCTGCCGCTTCAACCGTGAGCAAGCCGTTGTTGATCGCCGCGCAGCCTCGCCTTGCCTTCTGTGGCGCTGGGGCCCTGCTCCATCCGCCGAAAAATTATCCCGCGGGAGTGCATCCCACCGCCGTGGTGCATCCCTCGGCCAAGCTCGCGTCGACGGCAGCCGTGGATGCTCATGCGGTAATCGAGGCCGATGCAGTCATCGGCGGGCGTTCGCACATCGGCGCGGGCTGCAGCATTGGCGAAGGTGTGGTAATCGGCGACGACTGCGACCTCTATCCGCGCGTGGTCATCTATGCAGGTACGACGCTGGGCCGCCGCGTCATCGTTCATGCGGGTGCGGTACTCGGCGCCGACGGCTTCGGATTTGTTCGCGACGAAGTCTACGGGCGCTATCAAAAGTTTCCCCAGATTGGCGAGCTCGTGATCGGCGACTACGTTGAGATCGGTGCCAACTGCACCATTGACCGCGGCGCGCTGGACAAGACGATCATCGGCCCGGGCACCAAGCTGGACAACCTCGTACACATCGGCCACAACGACATTGTGGGAGCTAACGTCGTGATCGCGGCACAGACGGGCGTTTCGGGCAGCTCCGAGATCGGCGACGACTGCGTCATCGGCGGACAAGTCGGCATCGGCGATCACGTTACCATCGAGGCGGGAACGATGCTGGGCGGACAATCCGGCATTCTGCCGCACAAGAACTTTCGCGGCAAGGGCGTTTTGTTCTTTGGCACGCCGGCGCGGCCCGTCCGCGAGTATTTCAAGGAGTTGGCCACGCTGTCGCGCCTGTCGCGCAAGAAGTAAAGCATGTTCACAGTAGTTGGAGGGCAGAGCGGCGCTGCAGCGCCGCGTTCGCAAGGCAACTCAGGACCAAGTGAGGGACACGCCGAACGCTGGCCTGAAGGCCAGCTCTACCCGAGAGAATCGAAGCGCTTCGCGCAACCGCAACCATGGCTCTCATCGTCGTCGGTGGACATTCCCGCAGCGTGGGCAAGACCAGCGTGGTGGCTGGCCTCATCGCTGGCCTGTCTGAATTCCATTGGACGGCCATGAAGATCACGCAATATGGCCACGGCATCTGCTCGGCCAACGGCGAGTTGTGCGATTGCGCTACCGACGATCACTCCTGGGCAGTCACTGAAGAACGCGATCGCAGCGGCGAAAGCGATACCTCGCGATTCCTGGTTTCGGGCGCGGCGCGCTCGCTGTGGGTACGCACTCGGCAAGGGATGTTGGCCGAGGCCATGCCGCGCGTGCGCCAGGAACTCGCGGCGGCAGAAAACGCGATCCTTGAATCCAATAGCGTGATGCGATTCCTGCGTCCCGATCTTTACCTCACCGTACTGGACGCGTCTACCGCCGACTTCAAGCCGTCGGCGCAAGAATTTCTCGACCGCGCCGACGCCGTAATTCTGCATCGCGGAGCCGATCATGTCGCGTGGACTAATGTGTCACTCAAACCCGTCGCCGGCAAACCCACGTTTCGAATCGAGCCGCCGGGGTACGTCACGCCCGAGCTAGTCGCATTTGTGCGGGAGAGATTGCAGAAACAACTAGAGGCTATCTCATAAATCCGAAACGCTTCCACCCCGAGTAACCTCAGGGGCGAAAGCCCGACATTCAAAGCACTCGTACGGCACGGCTGAAGGCGTGCCCTTTCAAACCCGATTTATGAGATAGCTTCTAGGAATTAGCAACTAGATCGCAGCGGCATTCTTCCGTCAAGTTCTTTTCATGCTCCCAGGCGCCAGGTGCGTGTCGCGCTTACGCTAGTCGGATAAAATCGCCACAGGAGCCTCAATCGTGGATGAGACCAGCAGAAACCGTCGATTTGAAGTGCTGTTTGACAATGCGGAGCCAAGCCCGATTGAGGATGACGCCTACGCGCCCTATGGCAACTTCGGCTTTCCGCCCCCGCCGGCCGGCCGCCCCTGGGTCTACTCCAATTTTGTGCAATCGCTCGACGGCATTACCACGCTGCTGGGCAAGCACGGCTCCGGTGGTGACATCTCGCAGTCGCGCGACGACCGCTGGCTGATGGATTTGCTGCGGGCCAACGCCGACGGGATCGTCACCGGGATGAATACGTTGCTCGAGGAGCAGCGCCTGCGCGGCCCCCAGAGCCGGGGCATTATCTTCCAGGTTGCCGATCCCGCACTACGCGAGTTGCGCACGAAGCTGGGCAAGAGCCGCGAGCGAAACATTTTCGTCACCCGCGCGGCGGACCTGGACTTGTCGCGCCACAAGGTGTTTGACGGCGACGTGGTCGATGCTGCCATCCTCACTTCTCCCGCCGGCGCCGAGCGCCTGCGAGCCCAGAACATCCACTCCCACATTGTGGTAATCGCAGCCGGCAATAAGGAGGAGTTGGATCTGCGCCTGGGGATCTGCAAGCTGCGCGAAGAACTTGGAGTGCAATATCTCCTATGCGAGGGAGGTCCCACATTGTATGGTAGCCTGGCGCGGGCCGATCTGGTGGACGAGAAGTTCATGACCGTATCCCCCATTGAGGTAGGTCAGGCGGTACCGCCCGAACAAGAGCGACTGGCGACCGAGCCATCGACTGGGATTCTCATGCGTCCCACCGTCTTCGGAGGCACGGGATTCACCCTGGAGAACATCACTCACTGGACTTGGATGAGCTGCCGCAAGGCGGGAGATCACCAGTTCAATCGATATAGGAGGAAAGGCCGGGGCTAGTGGCACGGGATAGATTGACGTCTACTTCCCTGCCTCCAGCACCCCAGCCGCTTTATTCAATGCCGCGGTCAAAATCTGCAGCTGCTGTTGGGTTAGCGTAAGGTCTTTGTTGTCGATGGCTTCATTCACTCCGGGGATAGCCACGGCAGCGTAACCGGTATGCTCGCCGGGCGCGTAGATGGAGTGCTTGTACCAGGGACGGTCGGGCAATCCGTCGATGAGGAAGGCGCGTTCGGTATTGCGCAGCAGCAGATTCAAGACTCCAGGATCGCCGACTAAGGCGGTCTGCATCTTCAGTGTGTCGGCTCCGGCTTTCTCCAGCCGCGCGGCGGCTTTCGTAGCATCCGCAAAGGACGGAGCCTGGGCGCCGAAGTTGGTCTTGGCTTTTAGCTCGGCGGCTTTCACGTACTCGGCGATCTCTTTGCCATACTCTTCGTAGTCCAAGGGCAAGACGTCGGCCGAGGCCATGCGAATGACTTCCAGTCCGTAAACCCGGGCCATCTCCTGCTCATAGACAAATGTCGGATCGGCGAACTTGGTGAACCAGGCGAAGTCGTCGAAGGCCGAGTGATACACCCCGTAAGGTCCATGCGAGCCAATGTCGGCCGACGGAACTCCGAGGTGCTGAAGAAAGGCCGTGTAGTCGGAGCCGCTGCCCAGATCGCCCACCTTCACGTCTTGGCCGGCGATTGCCGTCGGCTCGATCTGTGGCATCCCTGAACTGGCCGCATCGGGACGGCTGGCGCGTTCCGAATCTTTCTTCTCCGCCGTTGCCTTCCACTGGTCATACACGCTGCCGCCTTTGGGACTGGGAACCGACTTGGCAACGTCGCGCAGGTACTGCTTCAGACTGGGCACGGCCGATGCGCCGAAGTCGGGACCGGCAACCGCAACGTCCAGGTTGAAGTAGGCGACGGCGCGCGAAATCTCTTTGGCGTGCTGCTCGGCAAATTCGGTCGAGCCGATCAGTCCCTCCTCTTCCGCATCCCAACTGGCAAACAGCAGCGTGCGCTTGGGACGCCATCCCGCCTTCAGCAACTGTCCGATACCATGCACTGCCTCAAGCTGCGCCGCAGTTCCGCTGTTGGGATCGACCGCGCCATACACCCAAGCGTCGCGATGATTGCCGGTAAGCACCCATTCATCGGGAAACTGCGATCCGCGAACCACGCCGAGGACGTCCCAGATGGTCACAAACTGATAGTTCAGCTTCAGGGCCAAGTGTACTTTCACCGGCCCGGGTCCAACGTGGTAGGTGAAGGGCAGCGCGCCCTGCCAACTGCGCGGAGACTCGGGTCCGCCCAGGTTCGCCAGGATGGGAGTTGCATCGCCGTACGACAGCGGAGTCACGGGAATCTTCGGCAAGTCGGTCGCAGCCTCCGGCGCGATGCGTTTGCTGTCGGGAAGATCAGGAACGGAAGCGATGCCGGGAGTCGTGGGATCTCCCGGGTAGCGGAACAGATATTGCACCGAGCCGCGCTGTGCAGCGGTATCGGGACGCCACGGCCCCTTGGGATATTTGTCGCCCTTGAAGTAGCCGTCGTCCCACGGATCGGAGTAAATGATGACGCCGGCTGCTCCGTAGTTGGCCGCCAGAAACACTTTCACGCCGCGAAAGTTTTCGCCATAGCGGACGATGACGATCTTGCCTTTCACATCGACGCCCAGTTCTTTCAGCTTGGCGAAGTCTTCCGGGCGTCCATAGTTCGCATAGACGACATCGGCGGTCACGTCGCCCGATGGGGAATATTCATTGAACGGGGGCAGAATTCGAGGATCGTTCTGATAAGGGTCATCGCTGACGTGCTCGGGCGACGGCCCATGCATGACGACATTTTCCGGAGCTACCACGTCGACCCTGATGTCCAGCGGCAAGGCCATCCAGACTTTGTACTCCTGGATGTAGGCGTCGAGCCCGGCGGCTTTGTATTTAGACAGAACGTATTCGGCGGTCTTGCGATCTTCCAGCGATCCGGCAACGTGCGGCGCAGCCGTCAGGACCCGCAAATGTTCCTTCGCCAACTGCGGATCAGGCACGGCGAGGAAGGTCTTCTCCACTTCCAGCTCGGCCTCCGGATTGCGATAGCCAAAGATCTTGTCCGGAGGGGTGAAAGGCGCCGTGGTTGCACTCTGCTGGCTGAACGAGAATGTGGAAAAACTGAAGATGCAGGCGAATGTGGCAAGCAAGAAACGGATCAATCCAGGTCTCCTCAAAAGAATGCGCGCTGCTCGACTTAAGCAACCGCCAGACATAGCAGATTACAACATGAGGAAGGTGGGCGGTAATAGCAAGAATGCTATATTCGGGCGATGCTTAGCATTCCTCCGATCGCTGTCTCTTGAACTGGAAGTTGCTCGCCCGCGGAGGTGAGCCTTGGAAATGAACGCCGGAGGCGCAATGAATGTTTCGACTCTGTGGACGTGGCTTTTCTGGACCTGGATGGCATCGGAAATCGCCGTAGCGGTGGCGACGCGTACCAAGCGAAGCAGTGGCAACGTTCGGGACCGGGGCTCGCAACTGATTCTGTGGATCGTCATCGTTGCTTCGGTAACAGGGTGCAACTGGATCCATGCGATCGCGCCGGCAAACATGTTTGACGGAGCGCACTGGCTGAGGCCGGCAAGCGTGACGGTGTTGGCGGCGGGACTTGCCATTCGATGGACGGCGATCATCACCCTGGGAAAATCATTCAGTGCAAACGTGGCTGTCCACGAGTCCCAGAAGGTGCACCGGACGGGGCTCTACCGGGTTGTGCGCCACCCTTCTTACCTGGGCCTGCTGCTGATACTGGTGGCCATCGGATTACATTCGCGTAACTGGATGAGTTTCGCGGTCGTGCTGCTTCCTACGACGGCGGCGCTGCTATACCGAATTCACGTCGAGGAGGCTGCGTTGAATCAGGCGCTGGGTGATGAGTACGCAGCCTACAGCCGGGTCACCAAGCGTTTAGTTCCGGGTGTGTTCTAATCGCGGCTTTGTCATTCGCTGGCGTGAATTGCCAGCTATTCGTCGGGCGAAACGGCGGTGGACCGTCGGCGAGGCGCGCGGCCGAAATCAGCTTCTGTGTACGGTTTCGTGCGGCGTGGAGTCGCTGCCGGCCCGGACAGAACGCACACGCGCCTTTTTCCGATGGTGCGTAACTTTGGGACGAATCTGGTCTTGCACTTTGCGCTCCGCTTCCCGGGGGTCTTGCTCATAGGCGGGATCGAACATGGCGATCACGCTGACGGCGCGGGTGGTATAGCGCCTGGCCCATTGACTCTGGATCAGGGTACTTTGCACCATTTTCCAGTGCTCGAGTTCCCATCCCGCATTGTTCGCAAGTTGGGCTGAATCGCGGTAGCTCAGGTCATTCACGACGCTGAGAAACTGGGTGAACTCCTCAAGATTCACGCCCATCTGAAATACAAGCTGGCTTAATGCCATCTGCTGCGACGCGGTTAGCTGGTCGAACATGCGGCAATAGGCCCGGGCGTTGTAGGCAGCTTGTATGGCAGAGACGCGAAGTAACTTGGTGGCCTCTTCGGCAGTGAGCTGGGGCGACAGCTCATGAGTTCTGATCTTCCGGCGAAAGTTTTTCTTCTTCCAGGCGTCCAGATCGCGATCGTATTGCTCAAGTATGGTCTGCAGCTTTTCCGGATCGAGTCCAGCCGCCTGCCACAGTTGCGCCGAGGATGGCTCGATAAACGCATGGGGATTGAGCGGGTCGCGCTGTGGGTGCTCCGCCGCGGCGACATCGAGACTGAATCCCGCGCCGATCAGCGGCCGGCTGGTCTTGGGATCGGGATAAGCCGCCAGCACCCAGCTTTCATGGCGGCTATCACGGAGGATATTCATCAGGCTGGTTAGGTGAAACTTGATGTCGGAGTCCTTGAAGTCAAACAGCGGTAGGGAAGCAGCGGAAATCCCAGGCGTCACATAAGAAGACGATGGCGCCTGGTTTTCCGGCGGCAGGTTTTTCGGGGCGGTGACCGTAAGTTGCGCTGGCGATGATTGCTGCTGAGGCGATGATTCCGCGGCCGCCGACGGCGAGGTTTGTCCTGTGGCTACTCTAGAGAAGCCTATCGTCGCAAGCGTCGCAATCAGAATGCGTTGTCTGGTAAGCATCGTCTGTCCGGGCGCGGAAGACTCGCGCCAAGCCTATCGTTAATACACAATAACCGAAAATTGCCGCATTATGTATAGACTTGGCAGGTTCGTCGGCTAGCTTTTCGGAAATAACTCCCAACCTGCAGTCCCACGAGTTGCCCCCTGCTCCCGACTCTGCCAAACTAGCCGGTTCTCGGGAACGATCATGGTGCGCGAGATTTCGGCCGGAGGTGTCGTGTTACGGAAGATGCGAGGCCGCTGGTTCATCGCGGTCATCGAGCCGCACATGAAGCGTCCCAAGCCATCCGCAAAGAGTTCCAATCCCCGGCGGAAAAAGTTCTCTGCCGCTGCGGTTACGGCCCTGCCCAAGGGCGCCATCGACGAAGGCGAGAAGCCGGCCCAGACCGCTCTCCGCGAGGTCAACGAAGAAACCGGCCTGCGCGCCGATTTGATCGATAAGCTGGCCGACATCAAGTACGTTTACGTCCGCCAGTGGGGCGATCGCGCGCGCGTCTTCAAGATTGTCAGCTTTTACCTGTTGCTCTATCGCTCGGGCCGCATCGACAGCATTTCTCCCGCGATGCGGGTCGAAGTCCAAAAGGCGTTTTGGCTGCCCTTGGACGAAGCGCCCACTGCCTTGAGCTACAAAGGGGAACGTGAAGTTGGCGAGCTGGCGCTGCAATATGTGACCGGCCATCCCGAGCTAGGAGATCATGCCGCAAACGCCGCACGTTGAGCGTCACTTCACGGCGGGCGAAGTGGTCCGCGACGTCGTCATCGGTATGTCCGACGGCCTGACGGTTCCCTTCGCGCTGGCGGCGGGACTTTCCGGCGCGGTCGATAACAGCCATATTGTCGTGGTCGCCGGCCTGGCCGAGATCGCCGCCGGATCGATTGCCATGGGACTGGGCGGCTACCTGGCCGCCAAGAGCGACGCCGAGCACTACGCCAGCGAGCGGCAGCGCGAGGCGCGCGAGGTGCAGGAGATTCCCGACGAGGAAGCGCGCGAGGTACAGAAGGTTTTCGCCGACTACGGTTTGTCGCGTGAGGAGAGCGCTCCCGTGGTGCAGGCGCTCACTCGCAAGCCGAAGGAGTGGGTAGATTTCATGATGCGCTTCGAATTGGGATTGGAAGAGCCCGATCCCAAGCGCGCGGTGCAAAGTGCCTTGACTATTGCCGCCTCCTACGTCGCCGGCGGAATCATCCCTCTGTCTCCTTACATGGCGCTGCACAGTTCGCGCCTGGCGCTGGGTTGGTCGGTGGTGGTTACGTTGATCGCCTTGGGCGTCTTCGGCTATGTTAAAGGTCGCTTCACGGGGGCGCGCCCCGGCCGCTCGGCCTCGCAAACCATTGTGATTGGTGGACTTGCCGCAGGAGCAGCGTTCCTGCTGGCCAAGCTGATCTCCTAACCCAATATGGGAAAAAGATTTATCAGATTTTCCTTGACTGAATGAGCATTCATTCATTATGATCAGGTCAATTTGATAAGGCGCGCGTCGTTGCCATCCTCACCCCACATCTTACGGCGCGCGCTGCTTGTATTTTGGGTCGATTTATTTTTATGCCGTCGTTACTAAAGGGGAAAGTGCGTCGAGGATTTCTTCCATCTCAAAACTCAGCAGCGCTTTGGCGCTCACCGCAATCAAACTGATAGCACTTATACGTATCGCCATGGATGAAGCCTGAAGCACGAACTCAATCGGACCGCTCCCGGTTGGCCTGAGCTGGAGTAATCAAACTACATCATGCAAAAACGGATTGAAAAAGTCGCCGTACTGGGCGCGGGCACCATGGGCGCCCGCATCTCCGCGCACCTCGCCAATGCCGGTGTTCCCTCCTACCTGCTCGACATTGTTCCGCCTGACGCCGACGGTCCGGCGCGCAACCGCCTGGCCGCTGCCGGACTGGAAGCTGCGGTGAAGTCCAAACCCGCCGCGTTCTTCAAGCCCTCACTGGCGAGGCTGGTGACCATCGGGAACTTTGAAGACGATCTGCAGAAGCTGGCCGAGGTTGACTGGATCATCGAAGCGGTGGTCGAAGACCTGGAGATCAAGCGCCGGTTGCTGCGCAAAATAGAAGCCATTCGCAAGCCCGGAACCATCATTACCACCAACACGAGCGGACTGCCCGTGGCCAAGATCGTCGAAGGCTTTCCCGATGACTTCCGCCACAACTGGTTCGGCACCCACTTCTTCAATCCCCCGCGCTACATGCGGTTGCTGGAGATTGTCCCAACGCCTGACGCCGATCCTGCGGCCATGGATGCCATCGCGCGCTTCTGCGATCTCCACCTGGGCAAGGGCGTGGTTTACGCCAAAGACACGCCGAACTTTATCGCCAATCGCATCGGTACCTTCTGCATCCTGAATGTCATGCGCCTGATGCAAGACATGGACCTCAGCATCGAGGAAGTGGACGCGTTGACCGGGACAGCTGTCGGCTGGCCGAAGACTGCGACCTTCCGCCTGGCCGACCTGGTCGGGCTCGACGTTTTGGGACACGTGGTGCGCAATGCGACCACCAACATCCACGACGAACGCGGCGACCTGAGCTTGCCCAGCTTCTTTGCGCAAATGCTGGAGCGCAAGTGGCTGGGCGACAAGACCAAGGGCGGCTTCTACCGCAAGAGCAAGAAGCCGGATGGCCAGAGCGAGATCATGGCGATCGACTGGAAGACGCTGGAGTACCGTCCTTCGCGGCGGCCAAAGTTTCCTTCCTTGGAGATGGCGAAGACGGTCGACAGCTTGCCCGAGCGGCTCAACATGCTGCTGGCTCCGTCGAAGGACAAAGCGAACATCTTGATCTGGTCGGCCTTGTCGGACCTGTGGACCTACGCCGCCAACCGTATTGGCGAGATTGCCGATTCGGTCGTCGAAATCGATCGCGCCATGAAGCTGGGGTTCAACTGGGAGATGGGCCCATTCGAGTTGTGGGACGCCGCCGGCGTCGCCAAGACGGTCAAGCGAATGCACATGGAAAGCAGGATGATTTCGCCTAACGTGGAAAAGCTGCTGGCCTCGGGCCAGGAGCGCTGGTACGCCGACGATTCCAAGGCCGCCAGCGGTCGCGCTTATTTCGATCTGAAGAGCGGTCACTACGCTTCCGAGAAAGTGCCCGCCGGCGTCTGGTCAGTGACGGTGGCGAAGAAGGCCGGCCTGGTAGTGAAGAAGAATGCCGGCGCCTCGCTGATCGATATTGGCGACGGCGTCGGCTGCATCGAGTTCCACTCCAAGATGAACTCTCTGGGCGGCGACATCGTGCAAATGATTGCTCAGACGCTAAAGCCCGGCGGTGCAGGCGACAATTTCGACGCCTTCGTCATCACCAACGACGCGGCGAATTTTTCCATCGGCGCCAACATCATGATGCTGCTGATGGCGGTGCAGGAAGAAGAATGGGACGAAGTCGATCTCGCCATCCGCCAATTCCAGGGCATGACCCAGGCGATCAAGTTTTCTTCCAAGCCGGTGGTGGTCGCGCCGTTCGGCATGACGCTGGGTGGTGGCTGCGAAATCACGTTGCACGCGGCGGCGCGGCAACCCCACGCCGAACTCTATACCGGACTGGTCGAAGTTGGCGTTGGTCTGCTGCCCGGCGGCGGCGGTTGCAAGGAGATGACGCTGCGCGCCCTCGACAAGGCGTATCACGTGCGGCCTGCCGGCCGCGGCGAGAGCGTCGAACTGATGGAGGCGATGAAGCAGGCGTTCGAGACCGTCGCCATGGCAAAGGTATCGACGTCGGCCTTCGAGGCGCGCAATCTAGGATTCATTTCCAGCGGTGACGACATCACGATGAATCGCGAGCGGGTTTTGACAGACGCTAAAGAGCGATCGCTGGAAATGGTGCATGAAGGCTATCGGGCGCCGGTGCCGCGGGCCGACATTCTCGCGCCCGGTGAAAGCATTTTGGCGACGCTGAAGCTGGGTGTGCACATCATGCACGAGGGTGAGTTCATCAGCGATCACGAAGTGAAGATCGCCAGCAAGGTGGCCGAGGTGCTGTGCGGCGGCGCGCTGAATCCGGGTACGCCGGTCAGCGAGCAGTATCTGCTGGATCTGGAGCGCGAAGCGTTCAAATCGCTGTGCGGCGAGAAGAAGACGCAAGAGCGGATTCAGTACACGCTGAAGACGGGCAAGACGCTGAGGAATTGAGGAGCAGAGGTTAGAGAGGGTTCGGCGAAGTTGAAGGTACGCGATGTTATTAAACGACTAGAACAGGATGGTTGGCGATTAGCTCGTACAAAAGGTAGCCATCGTCAGTTTCATCATCCCTCAAAGCCGGGTACGGTCACCGTAGCCGGACAGCCGTCGGTGGATGTACCTCCGGGTACGCTGAACAATATCTTGAAGCAGGCGGATTTGAAATGAAATATCTCATCGTTTACGAAAAATCAGCCACCGGTTGGGGCGCTTATGCTCCAGACCTTCCTGGACTCGGAGTAGCGGGCGAAAGCTTGGAAGAGGTAAAGCAACTGATTCGCGAGGCTATTGAGTTTCACCTTGAAGGTATGCATCAACACGGCGATGCGATTCCCGTCCCGGCGGCGACCACTGAATACATCACGGTGTAAGGAACGGGTTGCTACAAGTGGAGAAGGTGGGTCTTCCTGGGCACGAACCAGGTCGCTTCGGGCTGACAATTCAGTGGTCAGTGGATAGTGGATAAAAGATCGAACGCTGATTTGGCTGAAGGCTGACAGCTAGGAGCTGATAGCTAAGAGTCAGCAGCTAAATGCTAATTGCTAAGTGCCAATTGCAGGAGTAAATATGCGTGACGTTGTAATCGTGAGTGCCGTCCGGACGCCGGTTGGCAAAGCTTACAAAGGGACGTTGCGGGCAACGCGTCCCGATGACTTGGCTGCGGTGGCCATCAAAGGCGCGCTGGAGCGCGTGCCGCAACTCGATCCCAACGAGATTGAAGACGTGATCCTGGGCTGCGCCATGCCCGAGGCCGAGCAAGGCATGAACGTCGCCCGGGTCGCGTCGTTGCGTGCCGGTCTGCCGGTTGAAATTTCGGCGATGACCATCAATCGCTTCTGCTCATCGGGATTGCAGGCGATTGCCCTGGCGGCCGAGCGCATCATGGCTGGCGGCGCGGAAACCATCGTCGCCGGCGGCGTCGAGTCCATGACCATGATTCCCATGGGCGGCCACAAGGTTTCGGCGAACCCCTGGATCGTGGCAAACTATCCCGACGCTTTTCTGTCGATGGGCCTCACCGCCGAACGGGTCGGCAAGCGCTACAACATTACGCGCGAGATGTCGGACGAGTTCTCGGTGCAGAGCCACAAGAAAGCCATCGCCGCGATTGAAGCGGGCAAGTTCGACGACGAGCTCGTTCCCGTGCCCGTCAGCTTCACCACTCCGAACGGCAGCAAGCCGAAGCGCACCGAAATCGTCTTCAAGATGGATGAAGGGCCGCGCGCCGACACTTCGCTGGAAGCGCTGCTGGCGCTGAAGGCTGCATTCCATGTGAAGGGCACAGTGACCGCGGGCAACTCGTCACAAATGTCCGATGGTGCGGCGGCTGCGGTCGTGATGTCAGCCGAGCGGGCCAACGCGCTGGGATTGAAGCCGCTGGCGCGCTACGTCGCCTATGCGACCGCCGGTTACAAGCCGGAAGAAATGGGTATCGGCCCGGTGTTCGCGATCCCGAAGGCACTGAAGATGGCGGGACTCACGCTGGCTGACATCGACGTGATCGAGTTGAATGAGGCCTTCGCGGCGCAGTCGCTGGCGGTCATCCAGGAGGCGAAACTGGATCCGGCAATCATCAATGTCAACGGCGGCGCGATCGCGCTCGGACATCCGCTGGGATGCACCGGCGCCAAGCTGACAGCAAGCATCATCCGCGAATTGAAGCGCCGCAACGGACGCTACGGCCTGGTGACCATGTGCGTCGGCGGCGGCATGGGCGCGGCAGGCATCTTCGAGAATTTGCAGTAAACCGCTGTTCGCTTTTCGCTCCTCGCTTTTCGCCAGAGCAGCACATGTGTTGCTAAGCGCTAAAGGCTAAGAGCTGGGAGCGACAGCATTAGGCGAAAAGCGAACAGCGAACAGCGAGGAAATTATGGCTACAACGACCGCAGTTCCCAAGACGAAAACCACGGGCGGAAGCTTTCTGCTCGAAGATCACAACCTGGACAACGTCTTCACTCCGGAAGACTTCAACGAAGATCACCAGATGGTCGCGAAGCTGGCAGAAGAGTTCGCGGTCAACGAAATCCTACCTAACGTCGAAAAGATCGAGCACAAGGACTGGGCCATCACTCGCGAGCTGCTGCAGAAGGCCAGCGAGTCGGGCTTGACCAATGCCGATGTGCCCGCCGAATATGGCGGCTCCGACATGGACAAGGTGTCGTCGGCCATCATCGCCGAGCACATGGCCAAGTGCGGCAGCTTTGTGGTTTCGATGGGCGCACACGCCGGCATCGGCACGCTCCCCATCGTCTTCTTCGGCACCGAAGCGCAGCGGAAGAAGTACCTGCCCAAGCTGGCCTCGGCCGAGATGATCGGCGCCTACGCGCTGTCAGAAGGCACCAGCGGCTCGGACGCGCTGAACAGCCGCACCAAGGCGGTGCTTTCGCCAGACGGCAAGCACTACATCCTCAATGGCGAAAAGATGTGGATCACCAACGCCCACTTCGCCGACCTGTTCACGGTCTTCGCCAAAGTGGATGGCGAGAAGTTCACCGCGTTTCTGATCGAGAAGGATTTTCCCGGCTTCTCCGTGGGCGCAGAAGAAAAGAAGATGGGTATCCGCGGCTCATCTACCGCGCCGCTCATCTTGAACGATTGCAAGGTGCCGGTGGAGAACGTGCTTGGCGACATCGGCAAGGGACACATCATCGCTTTCAACATTCTGAACGTGGGCCGCTTCAAGCTGGGCGCGGGCTGCGTGGGCGGCGCGCGCGCTTCGCTGCAGAATGCGATTGGCTATGCCAAGGACCGCAAGGCTTTCGGCAAGAGCATCTCGACCTTCGGATTGATCCGCGAGAAGCTGGCGCAGATGGCGATCGGCATCTACACCGGCGAGTCCATGGTCTATCGCACGGTTGGCATGATGGACACGGCGCTGGCCGACATCGATAAGAATCCCGAGACCATCCGCAAATCGATCGAGGAGTATGCAGTCGAGTGCTCCATCATCAAAGTGTGGGGCTCGGAGATGCTCGACATGGTGGTCGACGAGACGGTGCAGGTGTACGGCGGCTACGGCTTCGTCGAGGAGTATCCGGCAGAGCGCGCCTATCGCGACTCGCGCGTGAACCGCATCTTCGAAGGCACCAACGAAATTAATCGCCTCATCATCACCGGATGGCTGCTGAAACGGGCGATGAGCGGACAACTGGCGCTGCTGCCCGCCATCAAGAAGACCATGGACGAAGTGATGGCCGGGCCGTCTGGCGAGGAACTCGAAGGCGCACTGGCCGCCGAGCGCAAGCTCGTCGAAAATGGCAAGAAGCTGGCGATGCTGGTGGCCGGCGCGGCTTCGCAGAAGTACATGCAGAAGCTGGCCGATCAACAGGAAGTCATGGGCGCCATCGCCGATATGGTGATTGAGGCGTTCGCCATGGACTCGGCGCTGCTGCGCGCCCGCAAGTCGGTGGAAGCGAACGGCGAAGAGAAGGCCGGGTTGATGGTCGCCATGACGCAGGTCTATCTTGAAGGCGCGTTTGCCCGGCTGGAAGCGGCGGGGAAGAAAGTCATCGCTGCGGTGGCTGAAGGCGACATGCTGCGCACCCAGATGGCGATTGTCCGCCGCCTGGCGAAGCACGAGCCGGTCAACGTGATTGCGCTGCAGGAGAAAATCGCCAGCCGCGTGCTGGAGACCGGGAAGTATGTGACCGTGTAGTTGTTAGGGAAACTCTGATTAAGTCTGATTTCTTGAAGGGGACGGCCTTCAGGCCGTCCGTAAATGCCGCAGAATCACCTCGGCTTCAGCCGCTGAGGGACTTGCTGTGACTTAATCAGAGTCTCCTTAGAAAATCAGGGCTCGGAAAGGGGGACTCGGATTGAGTTCCCCTGCTCCGTTTTCTCTCCTCGGAGATGCGACCTGCTACTCCGAACCAGAAAGCAGCCCGAACTCTAACGGCCTTGCAAAGAGCCTTCGCTCGGAGGTTTCAGCTATGAAACTCGCCTTTGACTGCATTTTCTATTACGTATCCGACATCGAACGCGCCATTCGCTTCTACACTGACATTCTCGGATTCAAGGTCTCCTCTAAAGACTACGTTGCCCGCTTCGATATCGACGGTGTCCTATTCGAAGTCGTGCCCACCACCGACAAAAGTAAACTTGGCGGCGGTGGCAATGCCAGGCTCTGCCTGGAAGTGGGGGATGTTGCGGCAACGCTGCAGGAGCTGCAGCGGAAAGGCGTTGTAACCTCTCAACCACAGAAGGAAACCGGAGGCATGCTGGCGTCGCTCCACGACCCGGACGGTAATGAAATCTGTTTGTGGCAGTATTCAGGTTCACCGGCGAAGCGAAGTGCCATGTAACTGGCGGACGGCGGTAAGGGCGTGAACCACGAGGCGCAGAGACACTGAGCAAGCTTGACCACATAGGGCAGGCGCGCCGGCCTCGCCTTTATTTTCTGTTGTATATTTAAGTCGGATTGAGGGCCCTGAAGCCGCTCTCATGGTCAGAAGTCGATTTAGGATTCAAGAGAGAGCATTATGGCCAAACGTGGTCTAGACCAGCGGATTCGACAAGAAGACGGCGCTATAAGGATGAACCGTGGCGACACGCTCGTGAGAGACCTGCGCAAGACCTACGGGTCCACATTTGCGATGGGTTACCGCTCCGATACCAGATTAAGCAAGGTACTAAAGCGAGAAGGCTACGATTCGTTGTCCGATTATCTCGAGAAGTCTAGGTCTGTGCGAACCTACACAGCCGTTATTCACCGAGAAGATCCTTGGTACGTAGCCGCATGTCCTGAAGTTGGGGTGGTCAGCCAAGGCAAGAGCATTGAAGAAGCAATTGCCAAGCTTAAAGAAGCAACCGAGCTTTACTTAGAAGAGTTTCCTCCACCGGCGTCCGAGCGTTCTTTGATTACGACGTTCGACGTGACCCATGCCTAAGTTACCCCGAATATCAGGGGCTGAGGCAATCCGAGTTCTTGAGAGGCTTGGATTTGTTCAGGTTTGACAACGTGGAAGTCACGTTGTGCTGAAACGCAAGACTGACGTCGGTGCGATAGGATGTGTCGTACCGCTTCATTCTGAACTCGCCACCGGCACACTCCGTGGAATTTTGAATCAGGCTCAGGTCGATTCGGAAACCTTCTTGAAAAAAATCTGATCTCTACTTCTTCTCTTCCTTCTGCCTCCGTATCTCTTCCATCACCGACGAGATCAGCTCCTTCGCATCGGTAATTTCCTTCATCACGATCTGGATATCCATGGCCGGTTTACCGGGCTGGCGCGCGCTTTGGCAATAGACGCCGTGCTGGCCAACCATGGTCAGCGCATCGGTCAAGACATCGAGAGCCACCGCCAGCCGTCCCCGCGGCGTGCCCATCATGAACTCGTACTGGTCCAGTTCTTCGCGCTTTTCGTCCAGAATGCCCATGGCCTCAATTGTACTGTCCCGCTCCAGTGTGAATAATGGAACGGCAACAGGAAAACGAGGAGAGCGCAATGCAGAAGGGCCGTTTGTGGATGCTGACCTTGATCGCGATGACGATGCTGACAACCGTACTGATGGCGCAGGACAAGAAGCCGCCGCTCAGCCCTCCGGGCGTGGCGAGCGTGACGTTCGCCGACGGCCACACGGTCACCATCGATTACAGCCGTCCCTCGATGCGCAGCCGTAAGATCTTCGGCGGGCTGGTTCCTTATGACCAGGTTTGGCGCACCGGCGCGAACTCGGCCACCAGCCTGAAGACCGATGTGGACCTAAACATCGGCGGGGCGACCGTCCCCAAGGGCAGCTACACGCTCTACTCGCTGCCCGGCATGAATAGCTGGAAGCTCATCATCAATAAACAGACGGGACAGTGGGGCACGGAATACGACAAGGGTCAGGACCTGGCACGCATCGACATGAAGGTTGCGCAACGTCCGGCGGGACTGGAGCTGTTCACGATTTCTTTCGACAAGACCGGTGGCGACTCGGCCACTCTCAAGCTCGAATGGGAAAACACCATCGCCAGTGTGGACGTCAAGGAAAAGAAATAGAAGGGGAGGGTAAACAAATGCTGCCGGTGCAGGCTGCGCAAGGTGGTGGAAGAAGGCTGGCGCGGCCCGTGGTACTCAATCCGGCGGAGATACGCCGCAACATCCATGATCACACCGGCAGCTCATCCTGCAACCAGCCGGCTTCCTGCAGTTTGGGTTCGGCGGTCAAGTCGAGCACCAGGTGTTCCAGTATCAGCCGTTTGCTGGGAGGATTGGAGCGCAATGCGAGGTCAGCACGCGCTACCCGGCGGATAGCGCTGGTGAGCTCGCGCCGCGACTTGTAGCGGCGAGCCTGGCGAATGATGTCTTCGGCAGCAAACGGCGGAATGCGAAAACCCTGCCATAGTGCCTGCCACAAGGCGCGAGAGTCCCGCACATTGCGCTCCAGGATAACCAGCATCTGGCGAAAGGTGCGGGCCAGCATATAGAGGTGACCGATGGCAGCCTCATCGCCGTCGCCGGTGCTAAGGATGGCATCGAGAACCGCCAAAGCGCGGCCGCGGTCGCGGGATGAGATGGCGTCGGTCAATTCGTAGAACGATCTCTGCTTCGCTGCCAGCACCAGGGTCTCGACATCGCCCAGGGTGATGCGCTTCTTATCGCCAACATAGAGCACCAGCTTCTCCAGTTCGTTGGCCACCATCATCATGTCACTACCCAGCGAATCCACCAGTTCGCGGGCGGCGTCGGTATCGAGCTTGACGTCTTCGGCGGAGGCGGTCTGGATCGCCCATTTCACGGCGTCGCCTTCGTCAACCCGGGCGAATTCCAGCACCGGACAATACTCGCCCAAGGTCTCGCGGATTCGTTCATAGCGATCTTTGTCGGTCAGGTCCATGCGCCGAACATCGGCGGGAATACTGATGTAGTCGGCGACGAATACCAGCAAAGCATCGGGATTGGGGTCTCTAAAATAGTCTTGGATGGCAGCAAATTCATGGTCGTGCTTGCCCCGGCCATACAGGTTCTTGATTCCGCGGACGAAGAAAACCTGGAAGGGCGACATGAGCGAGGGGGTGCGGGCGCGATCCAGGACCTGCTGCAAGTCGACCTCAGCCAAGTCCATGTCGTAGAGGCTAAGTTCGCGAACGTCGGCGGGCACCAGATGCTGCAGGATCGCCTCGCGGCAACGCTTGCGGAAGAACGCCTCGTCTCCGATGAACACGTATCCGGGAGCCAGCTTGCGGGCTTTGACATCGGCGACGAACCTGTCGGAAGCGGCAAAGCTGCGCATCTAGTACGCCTCCAGAATGTCGCTGACCAGCGTCTTGGAAAAGCTGCTGGCGACACGTTGCACCGCCGGAGCCGCTTCTTCGAAAAAGCTGGCCGTGTTATTCGACTCCTGGTATTGCTCGCGGTACAGGAAGTTCGGATTGCTCCATAGCACCTTTCCATCACGGGTGGTCAGCGAAGCCCTGAGGTTGATCGCGACGATGGAAGAGGTAATGGCGCCGGTGGTGGAATCGTAGGTCAATGGGGCGCTGTAGACGTTGGTAATCACGCCCGCCAGGGTGGCATCGGCGGTGCCGTCGTTCGCGGTCACGATGCGGTAGTTGGTCCGGCTGCGCAGTTCTTTGATTACGGCTTCGGTGAAGATTTGTCCGACATAGTAGGCTTGCGTGATGTTGGTAAATGCCGGCACATAGACGGTATGCAGGTCGGAGGGCAAGCGTACCGCCGTGCCCCCGGTGTGATAGCCGCAGCCGGTCATCAGCAGCAAAAGCGTGCCAACCCAGGCCACACAAAGGCGACGGCAGAGAGGATGATCGATCACTGTACGGTCCCCCGCGGCCGGGAAGCAATCATGTTCTCGGCGCACTCCACTGCGGCCAGGGCCGCAATCCGCAAGTTGTCTGACGCGGCCCACAGCCAGAAGCCGTTGGGGCTGTGCGCGTCGGCCCGGACAAACACCTGGATCTGGTCCTGTCCGGCGGCATTGACGTTGCTCGGCGATTCTTCGGCACCCTGCAGCACGTCCACGTGCTCCCCGGAGATAGCGGCGGTCAGCTCTTCGAGCGGTGCCGGATTGTCCAACTCAAGGTAAAGCGAGAAGGCATGTCCGTGGAAGATGGGCGCCTGCAAAAGCATCAGCGAAGGCACGGCCAGCTGGCCTTGGACAATGCTCTGGAAATGGCGCTGGATGCGGCCCTCGACGCCGGCGAGGGATGGCAGCGACTTCTCGCCATAGCGGTCCAGCAGATTAAATGCCACCTGCACGTCGAACACTCCCTTAGGGAGCTGCTGGAAGGAGAGCAGGTTCACCGTCTGCTCGTGCAACTCGTCCATGCCACGCCGGCCGTGTTCGGAGGCTGGCTCGAAAACGGTGGCGACGGAGCGCACAATGTTGCCCACTCTCTGGGCCCGCAACAGCAACAGGGCAAGCACAACCGCCGCGGGATGAGCGATGGTTACGGGAACTTCGATGAAATCAAGTTTAGGGGCAGCCCCCAGTTCGCGCTCGATCCAGGGGGCACGCAGCAGAACTCCTTCTTGGCCATCCAGGCCATAGGAGAGATCGATGATGTCGCTGCCCGCCTTCCGCACCATCTCCCAGAGATTGCGGGTGAAGGTCTCATCCCCGGTGAAGAATGTGAAGTCCACGTTTTCCAGGTGTTCGGGAAGAACGCGCTGAATGAAAGTAGGCTCCTCGCCAACCGCTTCCAATTGGCCAAGCGACTCTTCGTCGTCGAGCAGACGCGTGTCCTGCGCCGGGAAGTTGCGATCGCTGAGGACGTCCTTCAACTCGCGGCCTTTGAGGGTGGCGGCCCCGACAATGGCAACCCGGAACAGGCCACCCCAATGTCCTCCATCGGCACGGGCTGGGGAGGGGTTGGTGGGTTGATTTTTCATCAGGCGTGCGAGGCCTCATCTTGAGGCGGCGGAGGCGGCACCGGAGGCCGACGGAATACAAACGAAAGCCGGGCGAACACTCCCGAAAGAATATAAATCAGGGCCAGGGCGAATAGTACATATTGAGAAGAAAACCAGATCAGGGCCATCACCATGCCGATCACGATAAGCCAGCGAAAATTCTGCCGCTGGCGGAAGTTAATGCCCTTCAAGCTGAAGAAGCGCCAGGTGCTGACCATCAGAAAAGCGATGGCGAAAACGAACACGCCCCAGCCAATGGAAAGCCACCACATCTGCAGCGGGTTTCCTTGCACCAAATGAACTACCGCCGCGACCGCGCCGGCGCCGGCGGGAATCGGCATGCCAACGAAATACTTGCGGCCGGGCCGTCCGGGATTCGAGGGCTGGGGATTGACTTGGATGTTGAAACGCGCCAAACGGGAAGCCCCGGCCAGCAGAAAGACGAAGGTGGCGATGGCTCCCAGTTGAATGACGCGGGTCCGCAGGTCGGGACCAGCTTCCAGGGGCAACATGCGAAATCCCCACATCCAGGCCAACACTGCGGGCGCTACGCCAAAGGTAATCACGTCGGCCAACGAATCGAGTTCGCCTCCGAAGGCGCTGGCGGTGTTGGTGAGGCGGGCAATACCGCCGTCAAAGAAATCGAAGACGATGGCAAATCCAATGGCCTTGGCCGCCTGATCGAAGTGCCAGGGATCGCTGGCGGTGCCTTGGATGGCCTGCGATATGGCGTAGTAACCGGCCGCGATGTTGCCGGCGGTGAACATCGAAGGCAGGAGATAAAGCCCTTTTCGAACGCCGCGCTGGCGGGTCAAATCTGGATCAGTCTGCAGGGGGCGCTGGCTCATCGCACCTCCGCCGTCTGGTGCAGGCGGGGCGCCACGGAGCGCGGCTGGGCGATGGCCAGCACACTCGAGCCACCTTTGACGCGATCACCAGTTCGCACCTTCATCACGGCGTCGGCGGCGAAGATCACATCCGTACGCGAACCGAACTTGATTAGTCCCACTCGCTCCCCTCGCTCCACGGTATCCCCAACCTTCTTGGAAAAAACAATACGTCGGGCCAGCAACCCAGCTATTTGCTTGAACACCAGGGTGCCCGCAGCGGTGCGTACGGTCACGACATTCTGCTCGTTCAAATCGGCAGAGGCCGCGTCCATCGCGTTGCGGAATTTTCCTTTCCTATACTGCACGTCTTCTATGACGCCATTCACCGGCGAGCGATTCACGTGAACATCGAAAACGTTCAAGAAGATACTGATGCGGGTCCGCGTCTCCCCGTTCTCCTGGAGGACAGAAATGTTGGTGATTTTCCCATCCGCCGGCGACACAATGGCCCCTTGGATGGCAGGAATTCTGCGCTCCGGATCACGGAAGAACCAGAGAAAAAACGCGGCCAGCAACAAAGGAACGATGGCCAGGACCGGCAGAGTGAGCCAGCCGACCAGTCCCGCCACAATCACCAACGCCAGCCCGTAATAGATGCCATCGCGAACCATAGGTAAGTCTGATTATAGAGCCTGGCATGAGGACGCGCCTTTGCGGAACGGCTATCGAAAGAATAGGTCAATATGAAGTAGGATCCAGAGTTGGCGCCCCTTCCTGGACGGCGGCCGAAAGAAGTTCCTGATCGGAACACACAAAGACCGGGACGCCGGCTCCCGAGGAATTCTTCAATGCGAGGTACCCAGCCAACTGAGCGGCGTCATAAGCCCGAAGCGCGTAACGATCGACTAGCGCGGCGGCTATATCGAGTACGAAGCCGGTGACCGGTTGGGTGAGAAACCTACCCTCCACATGGCGGGTAAACAATCCCAGCAACTGCGCCGCGAGTGCAGCTGATAGCTCCCCGTTCTTTTCCCGCCGCCTTATGGCTGACCGCAATTCAAGTTGAGCTAGCACGAGGATGGCCAGCCGGTTGTCGTCTGGCCGGTCCGTCAAGCCCAGCAAGCGCTCCGTTCCAGGCTCACGAACATATAGCTTGACCAGCGCGCTCGTGTCCAGATAGTACAGCGCCAACGGTCATCGCCTCTCGCGAAGTATCGTTGCAGACAATGGCTCACCTCGAATCTCTATGGGGGAGAATCCGAGATCGGTACTTCCGCGCTGTCCGAGCGCGGCAGCTACCTCCGGCATGAGCCGGTTCAAGCGAATGGTCGTCACCGGAAATTGTGGAGCTTTGGGATTGGGCAGTTTGCCAACCAGAACAAGTCTCTTTTCGATGGCCAGCTGCAGAAAGTGCCGCTGCGCCTCGGCGGTGCGAAGGTTTGGCATATCCTCAGGTCGTTCGGCCGGCAGAATCTCATCGCGAAATTTCTTCAAAGGAACAAAGCTCCAACCGGGCCGGGCCTCGGCGCGATCCAGAGCTCTCAAGAGTTCTGCCCAGCCGGGATGCGCAAGGTCGTTCGCCGCGGAAGTGTCAGCAGGAAAATCTCCGGACTGCACTGTGAATTCGGCCTTGCGAGAATGTGCATCGCCGGGCTGCTTTTCTGGTTGAGGTACGGATTCAAATTGAATCTCGATCCGCCCAGTCTGCGGAGACCAGTTTTCGGCAGAGGCATTACTCCGCACTTTTCGTCTGTTCGACTTCAGCAGAGAAATTCGAGGCTGCCAGTGTTCAGGAAGATTAAATCCGACCTGGTTGAGAATGTCTCTTAGGGGGTCGCGGGAAATTCGCGCAATTTGAGACTCTAGTTCTTTGACGTTCATCCTGACCTCAATAGACTTCACTAATATAGTGCCCGACTTATTCGAGCGATATTTAATATATATCCAAATCCGAGGTTGTCAAGCAAATTCTTCACGGCCCCACGATTTCGCGGGCCAGCTCGTCCATGCGTTGCTGCACCTGCTGGTACTTGTCCCCGGTGGAGGGTCCTGAGAAACCGGCAAGAATGGCGTGCACGTGTCCCGAGCGGTCAATGAAGATTGATGTAGGGAATGCGCCGAAGTTCACCAGCTGCGGCAGCGTCTTGGCGATCTGGCCCTCGGCGGTGGTGCCGGCCAGCAGCAACGGATAAGAGAGTCCGTACTTGGCGCGATAGATGCCGATTTGCCGCAGATTGCGCGCGGTATCGTCGCTGTATTCGTAGGCCAGCCCCACGATCTCGAGACCTTGCGCGCGATATTTGCGATAAAGCTTTTCCAGCACCGGCGCTTCGTCGTGGCAATTGGGACACCAGGTGCCGAAGATGTCGATGATGATCGGCTTGCCCTTGAACTCGAGACTGCTCTGGTCAAGCCTCTTGCCGGCCTCATCGACGCCGCTAAAATGAAATGCTTCCTGAGGATCTTTGACTTTTGTCAGGCCCTCGGCGAGGACATTGGGATCGGCGCTGGCGACATCTTTGCTGCGTTCCGCGGTGAAGGAAGTGACACTGACGAACCCGCCGAGCTGTCCTTTCAGGCTGCCGTCCGGCTGAAACTCGCCGTCGAGGGCCAGCACGTGGATGCCGTCGAAACGGCTCAGGTGGAAATGCGTCTGACCGACCGCTGCTTGGAACACTGCGCCATGCAACAAGCCGGTATCTCCGCTCACGTACTCGAGGATGCCGGTGGCCGGCACTTTGCCATCGGCTGCAGCCATCGGCTGCTGTTGGAAGCTGACCAGCGTGTTCTTCTCCGCGCCTTCAGCGTCGGCGGGATGAAGCAGCCAATCGCCAGCGAGAGTCGCACCGGTCCACGGCTTGCCCGGCGCCGGGTCATGGTGCGGTGTGAGGACCAGCGGTATGTGGACCAGCCCTTTGCTGCTCTGACGGGAATACTCACCCTGCAGGCGCTGCGGAGAAACCAGATGTGCGGTGAGGGTGCCGTCATAGTAGTCAAGATGAAGGGTCAAAACCTCGCCGTTCCAGGTTGCGCTGCTGAACGGTTGACGGTCGGTCGCATTGATCAGCGTGGCGTGAATCGCATCTCCCTGCCGCTGCAGATCGATGCCGAAGTTCACCTCGCCGGCCTTGCCCTGAATGGTCCCGTCCCACAGCCCAAGCGGCGGTTGCGACTTGGTCTGGGCTGAGCCGGCCAGCGGAACGCACAACGTCCATAGGCAGACAACCACGCTGCATACTGCAGGCCGCAACCAATGTCGCAAAATGAATCCTCTCACCAGGATTGATTTACCAGATAGCAGTCAGGATACAGGAAAGTGGTAGAAGAGAATCTGAAAGCAGACGGAGCACACATAGATAGGGCAGAGCGGCCAAGACTCGGGTCTTTTCCGCCGCGTGAAAGCGGTTAACAGTGACTAAACAGCCAGACGGTCGGTGCGGAACTTCTGTTCCAAACTTTCCATCTGGTCCTTCAGGCGGAGCTTCAGTTTTTTCAGCCGCACTTCCTCGAGCTTGTCGTCCTCAGAGAGATATTTCTTTTGGCTCAGCGAATCCAGCTGCTGCGCATACTGCGTATGTTCCTGCGCCAGGCGGCGGAACTCGTCATTGCTTGCCAAAAGCTGGTCGCGTACCTGAGTTGCCATTCAGTAGACCTCCGGAGAGTTAACCAACCAAAACGCTAGCATACGCCCCATCCCGGTTCAAGCGCTTTTGTCACGGAACTGCAACAGAAATTTTCAATTGCAACCCGTCCTCGAACGGACCGCGGTAATAGCCGGCGCGCCGTCCTGCCTGGCTAAAGCCGATTTTTTCATAGAGCTGGCGAGCGGCGACGTTGGATTCCCTCACCTCCAGCAGCACCCAAGCGGCCCCTCCCGCAGCGGCCGTCCGTAGCAACTCACGGAGGAGCGCGCTGGCCACACCGCTTCGCCGATGGGGGGCCGCTACAACTAGGTTTTCGATTTCCCATTCCTCACAAGCAGCGCGCGCGATGACAAATCCGCGAATGTCTGGGACGTCGGCATCGCCGGTTGCCAGCAGCGCGATACGAGCTGGAGCTTCGGGCGCGAACAGCGCATCATACTCCCGCTCTGCCCAATGGGCCGCGGTCTCAGCCTGCTGCTCTAATTTTCTGATGGCGGGAAGATCGTCGGGGGTGGCTTGGCGAATGGGCACGAGATCAAGGCTTGGGCGCGGAGAGAATTTCCGCATCCGATCTGCGGATGTAGTTGACGTCAACCGTCGCGGGATCGGCGGCATTACCGGCAAGTAGCTTGCGAATGCCGATGCGGGCGATCTGGTCTGCCTGCAGCGGACCGACCAGCTTCACGCTGACATTGGCCGCCCGCAGGCGCTCAGCAACGTTCGCGTCCGGAGTGAGCAAGTCGCCGACTGGGGTGCGTGCTTCGTCGATGAACTCATCCAGCTTAGCGATGTACTCGCGCAGCAGGCTGGCATCCCCAGCCGAAGCCTGGTATTCGCCGACATAAATTTCGCCGCGGCCGGCATCCAGGACCGCGGTCGACGCCTGGTTCGGTTGTCCGTAGGTAAGGACCACGGCCTGCAACATCGAAACCGTTGCCAGAGGCTTCTGCAGGACCTCACAAAGACCTTTGACCGTCGCCAATCCAACCCGCAAGCCGGTGAAGGAGCCGGGACCGGAGACGACAACGAATCCGTCCACTAATGTCTTGGCGAGATGATGCTGGGCGAGGGCGCGGGAGATTACCGGCATGAGTTGCGCCGAATAGGTGCCGCCTTCAAGGGAAGTGAGTTGCAGAACTTCGAAACTGTTGGCATCCCCGCGGCACAGGGCGACGCTTCCCTTCCGGCCCGAGGTGTCGATGGCGACGATGAGCGGCATAAGTGGTGGGATTCCTGGCTTCGACGAAGCTGTTCTCTCACTGGCTAAAAGAGGCTGCTGAAAAACGCGGAAAAGCAGATCCCTCACCGACTGAAGTCGGTCAGAGATGACAAAAATAAATGACTTGCTACGGCGCAGCTAGGGATGATCTGATCAAGTCCATTGCAGTGCCTTCGGGGCTAAAGCCCCTCTTTCACATCAAGTATTTACGGACTGAAGGCCGTCCCCTTCAACGTACAGACTTAATCAGGGCTTCCCTAAAGGTGCGCCCCTGCAAAACATGTCGAATCCGACTTCTTCAGCAACCTACTGGTGTGGTGTCCCGCAATTTCATGTCATAACACCGAAGTTATAAGGTTGCCGGAACGTCCTCACCTCAGCGGCTAAAGCCGCCCTGTACATGCACCGTTGCGGCACGGCTAAAGCCGTGCCCTTTCAAACACAAGGCCTGAATTTTGCACCGTTGCGGCACGGCTGAAGCCGTGCCCTTGCAAACACGACGGCTGAATTTTGCCACGAAGTGCGGGGCATGATACTAGACGCCCTGAGGAGCATCTTCCACCAGTTCCAGGAGCACACCGCCGGCGCTGGAAGGATGGACAAATACGTACAAATGTCCGCCCGCGCCAACTTTGATTTCGTCGGAGATGAGGCGCGTGCCGCTGGCCTTCAGCCGCTCGACCGTAGCGGAAAGATCGTCCACCTGCAGGGCGACGTGATGCAGGCCTTCGCCGCGCTTGTCGAGAAATTTCGCAATCGCCGAGTCAGGCGAGGTTGGTTCGAGCAACTCGATGCGACTCTCGCCGACCGGAACCATCGCCAATCGCACCTTTTCGGCTTCGACGGTTTCTTCCGGCATCACCTGCAGGCCGAGCTTCTGATAAAACTTTTTGGCCTCCGCCAACGACTTTACGGCTATGCCGAGATGATCAATTTGGCTCATGATGGTTTCCCCAATTCATCGACGATCTCCTCTACCAGAGAATACGGATCGCGTTTGTGCTCGGCAACCTCGGTGGCGAACCGCGTGGCTTCACCCTCGCTGAGATAGTACGAAAGAATGCGCTGGAAGAGCGCGTCGCGTAACATCTGCGCGATGCGATTACGCCAGTTTTCGATACGGCGAGTGCGGGCGCGGTCGCCGCGGGCAAGATATTCGCGATAGCGCTCGATGGCCTGCAGCAATTCGGTGACGCCGGTCCCGTCGCTAGCCACGGTCTTTACAATCGGCGGAGTCCAATCGTCGCGGCGGATGGCCAGAGTTTGCATGGCGCGAATCTCGCGCTCCACGCGTTCGGCACCTTCGCGGTCAGACTTGTTGATGACGAAGATGTCGGCAATCTCCATGATGCCGGCCTTGATGGTCTGCACATCGTCGCCCATGCCGGGCACCAGCACGACGATGGTGACATCGGCGAGACGGACGATGTCGATTTCATCCTGGCCAACGCCCACGGTCTCGATCATCACCAGGTCGCGGCCGCTGGCATCGAGCACAGTGGCGACGTCGGCGGTGGTGCTGGCCAGTCCACCGAGAGAGCCGCGCGTAGCCATGCTGCGAATGTAGATGCCCTGATCGGCATGATGCGACTGCATGCGAATGCGGTCGCCGAGGATGGCGCCGCCGCTGAAAGGGCTAGTGGGATCGACGGCGACGATGCCGATGGTCTTGCCTTGCTTGCGATAGGCGTGTGCAATTTGATCGACCAGCGTGCTCTTGCCCGCGCCCGGCGAGCCGGTCAGTCCCAGCAGCACGGCGTTACCGCTATAAGGAAACAGGGCCTTCAGGAGTTCGGTCGATTCCGGCGTGTGATCTTCGACGGTAGAGATGGCACGCGAGAGAGCACGCACTTCGCCAGAACGAATGCGGCGGACAAAGTCCTCGACGTGAGGGTTCGGAATTGTCTGGGCGCAGTTCTCTTGATCGTTCAACCGGTTCAGTCCTTCAGAATCTGGCGGGCGATGACCAGGCGCTGGATCTCGCTGGTGCCTTCGCCGATGGTGCACAGCTTAACGTCACGATAAAACTTTTCGGCGGGATAGTCCTTGATGAAGCCGTAGCCGCCGTGAATCTGGACGCACTCGTTGGCGCAGCGCACCGCGACCTCGCTGGTGTAGAGCTTGGCCATTGACGACTCCAGCGTGGTCTTCATGCCGGCATCTTTCATGGCGGCAGCGCGATGAGTGAGCAGGCGGGCAGCGTCGATCTCGGTCGCCATGTCAGCCAGCTTGAAGGCGATCGCCTGAAAGTCGCTGATCGGCTTGCCGAACTGCTTGCGCTCCTTGGAGTAATTGAGTGCGGATTCGTAAGCGCCTTGCGCCATACCCAGTCCGAGCGCGGCAATCGAGATGCGCCCGCCGTCGAGGACCTTCATCGCATCGATGAAGCCTTCACCTTCGTGGCCCAGCAAATTTTCCGCGGGAATTTCGCAGTCTTCGAAGATCAACTCCGAGGTATCGCTGGCACGCAGTCCCAGCTTGTTCTCTTTCTTGCCGGAGCGAAATCCCTTGGTGCCCTTCTCGACCACGAACGCCGACAGCCCATGGGTATGCGCCGTTTTGTCGGTAACCGCAACCACCACCGCCAGGTCAGAGTAGTGGCCATTGGTGATGAAGGTCTTGGTGCCATTCAGCACCCAGGTGTTGCGCCGGCGCACGGCGGAGCAGCGCGCGCCGCCCGCATCGGAGCCGGCGCCGGGTTCCGTCAGTCCCCATGCCCCGATGAACTCGCCGCTGGCCAGCTGGGGAATGTACTTGCGCCTCTGGTCTTCATTCCCAGCAACGAAAATGTGATTGGAGCACAGCGAAGTGTGCGCGGCCACGATGATGCCGACCGAACCGTCCACGCGCGAGAGTTCCTCGATGGCGGTTACATATTCGACGTAGCCCATGCCGGCGCCGCCGTATTCGGTGGGGAAGATTGTTCCCATCAGACCAAGCTTGCCCAGCTCCTTGATGGTCTCCAGCGGGAAAGTGCCAGGCTCGTCCCACTTCATCACGTTGGGCGCAATCTCGCGCTCGGCGAATTCGCGCACCGTCTTCTTCAATTGCAGTTGTTCGTCCGAGAGCTGGAAATCCAAACTATTCCTCCGGTAAGTGGAACGCGCTGGCGCTCTCAGGAGTGAGGGCCGTCGGTGGCCGGCGCGTACAAAGGCGAAACAGGCGGTTATAACACAACCGGCCGGAGGAGTTGAAGCCGGAGCCAGCGCAGTTTCTGGAAGGACTCAGCTTCCGGACGTGCCAGCCCAGTTCTGGAGAGCGGGTTCCCAAAGCTTGATGCCACCTAGCAGGCCCTCCTCATTGGAAATCGTGATGGCGTTGCTGGGAAGCTTGATCTTGATTTCTTTGGTGTTGCCGCCGCCGATATAGAGCCGGTCGTAATAGAAAAGCTGGTGCAGTTGGTTGATTGCCTCGGCGAGGTTCTTGTTCCACTTCTTGCGACCATGTTTGTCCAAGGCGCGGCGTCCGAGTTCGTCTTCGTAAGTATTGCCGTTACGGAAGGGATGATGCGACAACTCCAGCGAAGGAATCGGCACTCCATCCAGATAAAGCGCGGAGCCCATGCCGGTTCCCAGGGTGATGACCAATTCGACGCCCACGCCGCTCACGGCCCCCAGGCCTTGCACGACCGCGTCATTGGCCACGCGAACCGGCTTGCCCAACTCCTTCGCGAGGCTGGCGGCGAAGGGATGTTCGATCCACTTCTGGTTGAGATTGGCCGCGGTGTACACCGTTCCCTGCTTGATCACGCCGGGAAATCCCACCGACACACGCTCGAAGTCGCCCAGTTGCTGAGCAAAATCGGCGATGATCTTGGTGATGGCTTTGGGAGTAGACGGGTCGGGCGTTTTGGCGCGCAGCCGATCGGTGAGCGGCTTGCCAGCTTCGTCGAGCAACATGGTTTTAACGCCGCTGCCTCCGATATCCACGGCCATGGTCCGGGTGGGGTGCAGTCCGGCGGATGACGGGTCGACAAGGGGCGTGGCGGCCGGCTTTTTCTTGTTCGACGAAGAGGCTTTGCTCATGGGTGCTCCTGACTGATCGGCTATCGAATGTTTGAACTCTCTGGATAGCAGAGCATACCGGATAACTGGACTGAAACGAAATAGGGATGTCGCGAGGCGGGCTGGAATGGCAGAGAACATTGGGAGACGAGTGGCGTCAAAGGTGTCGTCGCGGAAGAGACGCAGGCTCTCATGTCGTCGTTCCCGGGACTGCCCAATTCCGCTGCTGCGGTGCATTCTGCGCCTGGGTTGGAAGTTGCCGGGCGACGGGTTACTCTAGGGAAGGTCTGATTAAGCCAGGGGGGAGTGCCTCAGGGGCTAAAGCCCAGCCTTGATAACGGGCGCTTACGGACGGCCTGAAGAGACTGTGTCGCAACTGGTGTCGCCGCTCTGCGGCTCAGACTAATTTCCCGCTTGACCGGGGCCTCACGGCCCCGGCTAACATCATCCCGCCGCGTTGCGGCTGTTACGGCTACTCTTGCGCAGCTCTAGTGTGGCGTCCCGCAATTTCATGTCATAACTCCGAAGCTAAAATGTTGCCGGAACGTCCTCACCTCAGCGGCTAAAGCCACCCTGTACATGCACTTTTGCGGCACGGCTGAAGCCGTGCCCTT
>Ga0302320_10001442_pt1 | contig 57340 bp, 54 predicted proteins | sample Bog_T0_3_FD_202130 | JGI IMG/M metagenome (GOLD analysis project Ga0302320, IMG submission 202130) | Peat permafrost microbial communities from Stordalen Mire near Abisko, Sweden - Bog_T0_3 | ecosystem: Environmental > Terrestrial > Soil > Wetlands > Peat | place: Sweden: Abisko, Stordalen Mire... | reverse complement strand
GGAACGGGCAAGACCTATCTCGCCGTCGCCTGCGCCGTCGAGTCCCTGCAAGCCGAGCGGGTGAGGCGCATCGTGCTGGTGCGTCCGGCGGTCGAAGCCGGAGAGCGGCTGGGATTCCTGCCGGGCGATTTGTCGCAGAAAGTCGATCCTTACCTGAGGCCCATGTACGACGCTCTGTATGAAATGATGGGATTCGAGCGGGTGGCCAAGTTGATCGAGCGCAATGTAATCGAGGTGGCGCCTCTGGCGTTCATGCGCGGCCGTTCGCTCAACGATTCATTCGTGATTCTTGACGAAGCGCAGAACACCACCAACGAGCAGATGAAGATGTTTCTCACGCGCATCGGCTTCGGATCCAAGGCGGTGGTGACCGGCGACATCACCCAGGTGGATTTACCGAATTCCAAGCCGTCCGGCTTGCGCACGGTGATCGACATATTGCGCGGCGTGCGCGGCATTGCATTCACGATGTTCAGCTCGCGTGACGTCGTGCGGCATCCGCTGGTGCAAAGAATCGTGCAGGCCTACGAGGCGAACACCCCTGGCGACGGCGCATAAGTCGGCGAAGGCGCGCGTCGCTGTCGATGTGACGTACGCGGCGCGCCGGCCGTGGGTGCCGAGCCGCGCGCAATTCGCCCGCTGGGTCGTCGCGGCGATGGGCAGCGCAACGCGTCCGGCCGACGTCTCCATACGAGTGGTTGGCAGCGCGCGCAGCCGGCGCTTGAATGCGAGCTACCGACACAAGCACAAGCCAACCAATGTGCTGTCGTTCGCCGGCGCCGGCCTCACCCCGGACGGCCGGCGCTCTCTTGGGGAGCTGGTGATTTGCGCGCCGTTGATGGCGAGCGAAGCGCGGGCCCAGGGAAAAACCCGCCAAGCACACTGGGCGCACATCACGGTTCACGGAGTCCTGCACCTGCTGGGTTTTGCGCACGAGCGCGACGCGGAAGCCGGCAAAATGGCCGCGCGGGAGGTTCAAATCCTTGATCGGCTTGGGTTTTCAGACCCGTATTGCTGATCGAGTATCCTGACTCCCATGTCCGAACAGTCCACTGGCAGCACCGGCCGTTGGTTGAGGCGATTCACGCAATCGATGTCCGGCGAGCCGCGCGATCTTGCCGAGCTCATCGAGGACCTGCGCGAATCGAGCGAGCGTGGTCTGTTCGACGGCGATGCGTTGGTCATGCTCGAGGGCGTGCTGGCGGTTGCGGACATGCAGGTGCGGGACATCATGGTGCCCAGGTCGCAAATGGTGTTCGTGGAGCGGGATGAGCCGCCCGACAAACTGGTGGAGCGCGTGGTTGAGTCGGGTCACTCGCGCTTCCCCGTGATCGGCGAGGACCGCGATCAGATCGTGGGAATTCTGCTGGCGAAGGATCTGCTGCGCTTGCAGGCGGAGGGCGAGGCCGCGTTCGAGATTCGCGAGTACATGCGACCGGCCATATTCGTGCCGGAAAGCAAGCGCCTCAACGTGCTGCTCAAGGAATTCAGGCGCAATCACAACCACATTGCGATGGTGGTCGACGAATACGGCGGCGTCTGCGGCCTGGTGACCATCGAGGATGTGATCGAGCAGATCGTCGGTGAGATCGACGACGAACACGATGTCGAGGACGACCAGCCGATCCGCAAGGAAGGCGCGCGCGAGTTCACCGTGCGCGCCCTGGCGCCGATCGCGGATTTCAATCGCTACTTCGGCACGGCATTTTCCGATGAGGAATACGACACCATCGGCGGATTGTTGATGCAGGAGTTCGGGCGCCTGCCGCGCCGCGGGGAAACCATTCAAGTCGGCGACCTGGAATTTCGCGTGCTGCGCGCGGATCGGCGGCGCATCGATCTGTTGCGCGTGATCACACCCAAAGATCTCGAGCCGCCCTTGGCAGAGCCGTTGCCTTGACATTCAAATCCGGGCTGCTTGCCGCGGCGTTGCTGCTGTGTGTTGCGCTCGCCGCAACGGCTGCCGATGCCGATTACGCCGGTCGCGTCGCCCGAATCTTGCGCGAAACGCCGCTGATCGATGGCCACAACGATCTTCCGTGGGAGATTCGCGAGCGCTTCAACAGCGATCTCGCGGCTGTGGACTTGAAATCCGACACCGCGCATCTGCCGCCGCCCCCGGACGTCGCGCCATTGATGACCGATATCCCGCGCCTGCGCGCAGGCCAGGTCGGCGGCCAGTTCTGGTCGGTGTGGATACCGCCCGAAACCATGGGTTTCGAAGCGGTGCAGGCGACTCTCGAGCAGATCGACCTTGTGAAACGCATGGCTGCCCGCTATCCGGAAGATCTGCAGATGGCCTACAGCGCCGCGGACATCCGCCGGATTCACAGCGCGGGCAAGATCGCCTGCCTGATCGGCATCGAGGGCGGACATCAGATCAATAATTCACTCGCGGTGTTGCGGCAGATGTACGCCGCGGGCGCCCGCTACATGACCCTGACGCACACCCGCAACACCGACTGGGCCGACTCAGCCACCGATGCGCCCACTCATCACGGGTTGACCGCTTTCGGCGAGGAGGTGGTGCGCGAGATGAATCGTCTCGGGATGCTCATCGACCTGAGCCATGTGTCGCCGGACACCATGCGCGCGGCACTCGCCGTCAGCCAGGCGCCGGTCATCTTTTCGCACTCTTCGGCACGCGCGCTGGTCGATCATCCGCGCAATGTGCCCGATGACATCCTGCGCAGCGTGGCCGAGCGCGGCGGGGTGGTCATGGCCAACTTCGCGCCGGGGTATGTGTCGGATGCGCGCCGTCGCTGGGACGCGGATGATGCGGCGGAAAAGACCCGATTCAGCAGCCCGCCTTACGCGGGCCTGTATATCGGCCAGCCGGATCGGGCCAAGGCCGCGCTCGCGGCCTGGGAACAGCAGCATCCGAAGCCTCTGGCCACGCTCGCAGAGGTCGCCGATCACATAGAGCACATTCGGCAGATTGCGGGAGTGGAGCACGTGGGTTTGGGATCCGACTTCGACGGCATCGGCAGCACGCCGGTCGGGCTCGAGGGGGTCGACAAGTACCCTGCACTCCTGGAGGAACTCATGCGCCGCGGCTGGAGCGATGCGGATATCGCCAAGCTGGCCGGCGGCAACGTGCTGCGCGTGATGGCCGCGGCCGAGGCAGTCTCGCAGAGGCTGCAGGCGACCCGCCCGGCGCACTGATCCGCGCGAATAATCCGCCGTATACTGGGACAACCATGTACGTACCTGCGAGTTTTGCTGAGCAACGCCCGGAAGAGCTCGAGGCCATCATGCGCAGTTGCTCACTGCCCGTGCTGGTCTCGCAGGCGCGGGACGAGGGCGGCGTCCGCATGGTGGCGACGCACCTGCCGCTGCTGTTCGATGGCGAGCGCTTGATCGGGCACATTGCGCGCGCGAACCAGCAGTGGAAACAGCTCGACACCTCGGTGGAGGCCATGGCGATCTTCAGCGGCGTGGACGGCTACGTCAGCCCCTCCTACTACGCGACCAAGCGCGAGACCGGGCGTGTGGTGCCGACCTGGAACTATGAGGCGGTGCACGCCTATGGACGCCTGGAAGTCATTGAAGACACCGATAAGATCCTCGCGATCGTAACGAGGTTGACCAACACGTACGAATCGCGGCGCGAACATCCGTGGCAGGTCGCGGATGCGCCCGCGGAGTACGTGGGCATGCAGTTGAAGGGAATTGTCGGGCTGGTGCTGCACGTCAGCCGATTGATCGGCGCGCGCAAACTCAGCCAGAACAAGACCGATGCCGACCGCGACGGAGTCATTGCCGGACAAGCCCGCGATAATCCGCCCCTCGCCCGCCGCATGAGGCAATCGCCCAAACGCGGATAAACGCAACTTAAGGGGGCGCCCGGCGGGCCGCCATGTCGATCATTGCGCGATAGTCGGCGAGCGCCGGCGTCGCCAGGCCCGGGATTTTTCCGCGATCGTCCCAGCGGCGCACGCGCACGGCTTGCCGGTGGAAGCTTTCTGCCTCGAACAGCGCGACCTCGCGCTCCGACATGGGCCCGCCTTGCAGCGCAAGCGTATGCACCGAAGCCGGGCTGAGCAGTGCGAGGTACGCAGGATCGGTCGCGCACAGATAGCGCTTCGCGGGCACGTGCAGGCGCACCGGCTCGGAGATCTGCGGCGCGAAGCGCTCGGCGAGCCATAGGCCGCCGACCTCCTCATGGCGTGCGTCCGCGATCCAGTCCGCGATATCCACGGGAGCGTCTTGCACGAAATGCCCGATATCGTGCAGCAACGCGGCCACCACCAGGGCCGGCGGCGCCGCTTCCGCTTGCGCGAAGAAGGCGGTTTGCAGCGCATGCTCGGTTATCGACACGGCTTCGCCGTAATAGGCGGCCGCGCCCTGGCGCGCGAACAACTCGAACACTTCGTCGGCGACGTTCACGCGCTCTGTGCCACGAGGCGGCGCCGCAGCAGCGCCGCCTCGCCATAGACGCTGTCGCGCGTAAGGTAACAGCCGCGCAGGTGCCGCGCATGCGCGGCGGAGGAGAACCCGGTGCGCCCGTGCAAGATGCGCTGATTGTCGAATACGGCCATATCCCCCGCTTGCATGCGCAGCCTCAGCTGATACCGCGGATCGCGCAGCAGCGCCGCAAAGCGTCGATAGGCGGCATAGAACGCCGACGCATCGCGGGCCGCGAGGCGCAGCGGCGCTACGGAGCGGCTGTTGTAGTGAACCGCGGCGACGGCGCCGTGGCATGAGAGCTGAATCAACGGTCTTTCCGCAAACAGTTCCGCGTCCTTGGACCGGTACAGGAACGGAACCGGCGTGCGGCTGAGCGTCGAAAAAGCGCCAGGGTCGATGGCGCGCAGATAATCTGCGAGCGCGAACCCGTCCGCGAACAAGCTGTCGCCACCGTCCGGGGAAGCGATCAGCACGTGCAGGGCCTGAAATCCCGGGACCGGCTCGCGATACGGGTTGTCGGTGTGCAGACCGAGCCCGAGATCCGAATACGCCAGATTTTCCGGCTGCGGCACCGAGCGAACGTCGAATACCCGCCCGTAATTGGTTTCGGCAACTCTGCCCAGCAGCGAGACGGCATCCAGAATTGCCGCCTCCTCGGCGGCTAGTCCGGTCAGGAACGCAATGCCGTCCTGCAGCAGATGCGTGAGCCACTGCAGCCGCAGAGCGGCGCTGCCGCGGATCTCGCCTAAGGTAGCTCGGGCGAAGTCGCGCGCCGCATCGAGCGCGGCGCCGTCGAGCCAGCGCCGGGCCGCATCCTGCGGGCGAGGCGCATCGCTCATGGCATGCGCGGCGAGCCAATCGAGATCGAACACGGCGCCGCGGGGTTCGCTCTCCCATTCGATGCGCACCGACCCGTTCTCGAGCACCGCGGTCCGAATCCGCGGCGCCTCGGGGAGGTCCGCGATGTCCACCAGACGCTGACCGCTGTGAGGATCGCGATCCTCGCGCAAGTTGTCGCGCAGCCACGGACTCGCGAAATCGCTCACCTCGCCGTCCGCCCATTGGATCGACAAGGAATCCGGCTGTGAATCGATGCGCATCACCGCCGGGCGCGTCATGGTAAGTGGCGTCCGGTTGCGGCGGACCTGGCGGTCATCCAATACAGCGAACCGGCGCCCACGGCTGCCAACGCGCTCACGCAGGCCAATCCTGCGAAGACGCCCTGCCAGCCGAAGGCCACCGAGACGCGCGCGACGCTATTGCCGGCTAACACCGCGCCCAAGTAGCCGATGCCGTCGATGATTCCGGAGGACATTGCACCGGCTTGCTTGCCGCCGAAATCGAGCGCGAAGGCACCGCCGAGGTACGAATAGGGGCCGAGCAGGCACAGCGCGACGGCGCCGATCGTCAGCAGCGGGAGCGCCGCGCCGTGCTCGCCCGGGTGCTGCGCCATGAGCACCAGGAGCGCCGCAGCGGTTGCGGCAAGCCCGAGAAACAACAACAGCGCGCGTCCGTTCCTGAGGCGATCGCTGAGCCAACCGCAAGCCAGCACCGAAATCGCCCCGACGCCGGGAAATATCGCGCTCATGCGCGCCGCGCTGCCCATGCTGTAGCCAAGATAATCGCGCATATAAACCGGCGTCCAGACATTGAAAGTCTCGCGAATTATGGTGCAGCCGAGCGATAACAGGCAAACCAGCAGGAAGGCCCGGCTACGCATCAGCGGCAGCAACAGCACGCCGACATTGCGCGGCACGCGGCGCGAATCCGCAAACAGGCTGATCGGATTGGGTTGTGCCTCGGGATACCCGGCCTCGACCCGGGATTCACGCAGCAGCAGAGCGTTCGCGGTCAGGAATACCCCGGCCACCGCCGCCGCCAGGTAGAACATGGCGTGCCAGCCGAAACCACGGTCAATGAGCATACCCATCAGCGGCCTGGCGGCTGCATCGCCAACGAGGTAGCTGAGGCTCAAAATGCCGATGATTGCCCCATACGAGGAGAAGTCGAACCATTTCGACGAGACCTTGATGAGTCCGGCCCATGCGATCGATTGTGTCAGCCGGTTGCCGAGCCAGGCGGCGGTGAACAGCGGAATGCCGGTGCCGGAGGAGAACAGCAGGGTAAATCCCGTGGCGCCGGCCAGGCCGATCAGAAAGCTGTTGCGGCCGCCCCAGAAATCCCCAAGTCCTCCCAGGAAAAGCTTGCCGAGCCCATAAGCCAGCACGCCCAGAGAGACTATGGACCCCATGCGGATGAGCGCGTCCGCATGGGTTACTCCGTGGCCCACCAAGTCCTCGACCAGCAGCGGCGTGGCGACTGCCAGATCGGCGCGGCAGAAATACAGCGAGCCGTAGCCGCCGAACAGCAACAGGATCGTGACCGATTGTTGTAGGCGCAACGCTGCGCGCGCGGGATCTTTGCGAGTCCCTCGGGGAGCTATATGGCCGATCCCGTTTCCGATCGATACGTGACCCGGTCGGCTCTGATCCGCAGCGGCCCCGACAGCGTGCCGATCTTGAACAGCACGTTGCCGGCAAAAATCTGCGTGTTGTCGCCGCCGTCGGTCACCGTGGTCGAACGCAGAACGCTCTTCTGGAAATCCGTGGCGACATCCGGAATCAATTCCAGCAGCACTCGGTCCGCGTTGATCTGGATCGGCCCCTTCGCGCCCTGCACCATGATGCGAACATCGCCGCTCAGGCGCATGGCCTCGACCTTGGGATTCGAATAGCCCGCGAGAGTCTGCGCCGCATTCGACGAGAGGTTCGTTACAGCCCCCATGGGCACGGTAATGATTGCCTCGTGACCGGAGGGGTCCGCCTTGATCACGAAGGTCGCCGCATGCGCCGATGTTGCGATAAACGCAGCGCAGAACAGCAGCAAGCCCGGGGTATTGATCATCTCGTAGACTCCCTGTTTATCCGCAGCCACATGATCTGCGCCTAGGCGTGCTGAACGCAACGGGTCAGCAGGCAAAGTAATGCAAAGCACGCGGAGGGAATCTTAAGATTCCGTCACGCAGCGCCTGCGCGGCGCTTGGTCCGCCACGCCAGCGTCAACAGCAGCAGGGTTGCCGCAATACACAGATAGGCGAAGCAGTCGCCCACCGCGACATACAGCGTGTGCCCGCCTGTAATGCCGCGCGCAGTGACCACAACGCCGTCCGCGGGGCGCGGATCGCGGAACGGATCGTCTGCGTAGGTTTTTTGCAGCAGCCGGCCATTCGGATCGATCAGGGCGGAAATGCCGGAGTCGACGGCACGCACCAGAGTGACACGCAGCTCGACGCTTGCAAATACCGACAGGGCCAGATGCTGCCACGGTTCGGTGTCCGCGCCGAACCAGGAGTCGCTGGTCAGATTGACGAGCAGATTAGGATGCAGCATGCCGACCCGGCGCAGATATCTGGGCAGAATATCCTCGTAGCAAATCACCGGGCCAAGCCGCCAGGTTTGCCCGGTGGAGTCCTGCATGCTCAACACGGCGGGCCCAACGCCCGCGGTGAAGCGCCCGGCGCCGACGGGCAGCAGGTTTCTGAGCCACGGGAAGGTCTCTATCCCCGGGATGTATTCGCCGAAAGCCAGCAGCCGCACCTTGTCGTAGCGGCCCGCCATGCGCCCTGCCTGATCGATGAGCAGGGCCGAGTTGAATGCGTCGTCGTGCGCGGCGTCGTAGGTACTTGCGCCAATGAGCACCGGGATCTGCACGTCCCGGCGGATCATGCCCACCGAGTCCGGCGGCAAATCGGCCGCGAAGTCGCGAGGCAATGCCACCGGATAGCTTCCCTCGCTCCAGACCGCCAACTGGGCGCCGGACTGTTCGAGCCGGCGGGTTTGGAATTGCAGGGCCTTGAGCTGGCGCAGCGCTTCGTCGCGGGAAAACTCTCCGTCGACCGTGTAGCCGAAGTTCGGCTGCACCAGGCCCACCTTGATCTGCGGCGCGTGCGCGAGCAGCGCGTCGACTTGGTGCATGCGGACCGCGCCGAATGCGAGCGCCGCAGCAAGTATCGCCGCGGCGGCGGCGACGCTGTAGCGCGCACCACGGCCGTGGCGGCAGACATCGTAGAGCGCGCCATTCACCAGCATCAGCAGCGCGGTGACCCCCAAGGGCCCGGTGAGTTCGGCGATCTGGATGATGAGCGGATGCCACGCCTGGGTAATCCATTGTCCGCACGGAAACAATTGCGGCACCACGAGTTCACAGCCCACCAGGGCGATCGGGGCCAGCAAGGCCATGGGCACGTTTAGCTGCGGGCGCACGCCGCGAATCAGCCCGGCGAACAGCAGAAAAATGCTGGCGCGCGTGGCGCAAAACAGCAGCAGCCCGAGCGCCGCGAGCCACCACGAGAAGCCTCCGAAGCGCTGCATGACATCGAACAGCCAATAGAAGCCGCCGGCCGTTTCGACCACTCCGGCCCACCAGCCCAGGAATAATGCTCCCTTGAAGCTGCCGGCCCGTTCCACGGCAAACAGCATCGGCACCGCCGCGATCCAGGCCAGGCCCGAAAAATCGAATGGCGTGCATGCCAGGAACCACAGGCAGCCGCTCAAAGTGGCGAGGCCGAACAGGCCGTAAGATTCGGAGCGTACTTTCACAACAGTATCCTTGGTGCTCAATGCATATCGCGGCTGTTAGGCATCTCGGGTATTCTGAGGCCCAATGATGCATGAAAGATACGAGCACGCCGCCGTCGAGGCGGCGGCACAACAGTATTGGGACGAGCAGCGCTGCTTCGAAGCCACGGAAGACACAACCCGGGAAAAGTATTATTGCCTGTCCATGTTCCCCTATCCGAGCGGCCGCTTGCACATGGGACATGTTCGCAATTACACGATCGGCGATGTGCTGGCTCGCTTCATGCGGATGAACGGGAGGAATGTGTTGCAGCCGATGGGCTGGGACGCATTCGGCCTGCCCGCCGAGAATGCGGCCATGGCCAATGGCGTGCCTCCCGCGAAATGGACCTTCGATAACATCGTGCATATGAAGCGGCAGCTCAAATCCTTGGGGTTCGCCATCGACTGGCGCCGCGAGCTGACCACCTGCACACCGGAGTACTACCGCTGGAATCAATGGCTGTTCCTGCGCATGCTGGAGCGGGGCATCGCCTACCTTAAGACCGGCGCGGTCAATTGGGATCCGGTGGACAAGACCGTGCTTGCCAACGAGCAGGTGATCGACGGGCGCGGCTGGCGCACCGGCGCCTTGGTCGAGAAGCGCGAAATCCCGATGTACTACCTGAAGATCACGGCCTATGCCGAGGATCTGCTCGACGCACTGGAATCGATGCCGGGCTGGCCCGAACGGGTGCGCGCCATGCAGGCCAACTGGATCGGCAAAAGCGAAGGCGTGCGCATCGGTTTCCCGTACGACATCGGCGGCGAGCAAGGAGTGCTGTATGCCTTCACCACCCGCGCCGACACCATCATGGGGATCACATTCTGCGCGGTGGCGCCGGAGCATCCGTTGGCGGCGCGCGCGGCGCGCGGCAATGTGGAACTTGCAGCGTTCATCGAGGAATGCAAGCGCGGCCCGTCCATCGAAGCGGAATTGGCGACCCAGGAAAAGAAGGGCATGCCCACCGGGATGCACGTGCGCCATCCGTTGACTGGCGAGGCTGTGCCGGTCTGGGTCGGGAATTATGTGCTCATGAGCTACGGCGACGGCGCGGTCATGGGCGTGCCGGCGCACGATGAGCGGGACTTTGCTTTCGCCAAAAAATACGCTCTGCCCATCAAGCCCGTCATTGGCGTCGCAGGCCGCGAGTATTCGCTGCAGGCGTGGGAGCCGTGGTACGACGAGCATGGCCGCTGCATGAATTCCGGCGCTTACGATGGCTTGGAGTTCCGCGCCGCCGTCGATGCGGTCGCGGCGGACTTGCGCCGCTTAGGACTGGGCGAAAAGCAAACCACCTGGCGCCTGCGCGATTGGGGGATCTCGCGCCAGCGCTATTGGGGCTGCCCGATTCCGATGATTCACTGCGCGAAATGCGGCACGGTGCCCGTGCCGGATGAGGATCTGCCGGTATTGCTGCCGGAGAATCTGGTGCCCGACGGCAGCGGCAATCCGCTGCTGAAGGATGCAGCCTTTCTCGCCTGTGAGTGCCCTCGCTGCGGCGCGGCCGCGCGGCGCGAGACCGACACCATGGACACCTTCGTCGATTCCTCGTGGTACTTCCTGCGCTACGCCTGCAGCGACAACGGCGCGGCGGCGCTCGATGCGCGGGTTCAGTACTGGATGCCGGTGGATCAGTACATCGGCGGCATCGAACATGCGATTCTGCACCTGCTGTATTCGCGCTTCTGGACGCGCGTCATACGCGAAATGGGCCTGGTCGGGTGCAAGGAGCCGTTTGCGAATCTGTTCACGCAGGGCATGGTGTTGAACGAGGTGTTTTTCCGCAAGCCGGAAGCGGGCCGCGTCGAGTACTTCAACCCTTCCGAGGTCGAGATCAGGGTTGACGCGAGCCAGCGCCGCAGCGCCGTATTGCGTGCCGACGGGGAAGCCGTGGAATCCGGCGGCGTCGTGACCATGTCGAAGTCGAAGAACAACGGCGTCGATCCGCAGGCGCTGGTCGATGAATTCGGCGCGGACACCGCGCGGCTGTTCACCATGTTCGCGGCGCCGCCGGAGCAGACCCTGGAGTGGTCTGACGAAGCGGTACAGGGCGCTTATCGATTCATCAAGCGCCTGTGGAAGGCTGTGCACGAGCATGCCGCCGCAGGCCCCGCGGCGCCGCTGCAGAAAGCGGCGTTGAACGAGGCGCAGCGAGCATTGAGGCGCCAAGCGCATCAAGCCCTGGCGAAGGTCACCGACGACATCGGCCGGCGGCGAACCTTCAACACGGCGATTGCCGCGGTCATGGAGCTGCTGAATGCGGTGGGAAAATTTCCCGCGCAGTCGCCGCAGGATCGCAGTGTGGTGCAAGAGGCCTTGGAGATCGCCGTGCTTGGCTTGTCGCCGATCATTCCCCATGCGACGCACGCCATGTGGCGCGGCTTGGGCCACGCCGGCGCGCTGATCGACGAGCCGTGGACGCCGGTCGACCCGGCTGCGCTGGAGCAATCGAATATCGAGATCGTCGTGCAGGTCAATGGCAAGCTGCGCGCGCGCATCTCGGTCGCCGCCGACGCCGATGAGAATAAGCTGCGCGAGGCGGCCGCGGCGGATGGGAACGTAAGGAAATTCATCGGCGAGGCCGCAATTCGCAAGGTGATCGTCGTGCCCGGCAAACTCGTCAACATCGTCATTTGACGCCGATGAAGCATACGACGGCACTCATGGCCATTCTCCTCGCCGCGGGCTGCGGATTCCGGCTGGCGGGGAGCGGCCCGCTGCCGGCGGCATTGGCGCGCCCCTATCTCGAGCTCAAGGATCCCTACACGGACTTTTCCCGTGAGTTCGAGCGCGAGCTGAGCGGCGCGGGAGCCAAGCTGCAGGCGGTGCGCGACGGCGCGACCGTGAGCATTGAAGTGACCAAGGACTTGGTCAAGCAAACCACCTTGGCGGTGTCCGCCAACAACATTCCGACGCTGTACGAGCTGACCTATTCGGTGACCTTCGCGGTGCATGGCGGCGGCAAGGAGCTGATGGCGCCGCAGACCATCAATGTGTCGAAGGATTACAGCTTCGAGGAGAATGCCTTGCTCGCCAAGGAGCACGAGGCGGATATCCTGCGCGCGCAGATGGCACGGGATCTGGTGGCGATCGCAATGCATCGGCTTGCCAATCTCAAGTGATGCCGAGGGCGATGTGCTATTGGTCAACGGCGTCGATCGAGTGGGCTTGGCCCTGCTGCTGCAGGCGTACGAACTGGAGTTGTGCTTGGTGGCGCCCGAGCAGGTTATTCCAGGCTCCTTCTGGGGCGAACGCGAGGCGGGCCTGATCGGTTCGAGACTCTACGCACGCCTGGATACGCCGGTGCACTCGGTGCTGCACGAGGGCGCCCATTTCATCTGCATGACGCCGGAGCGGCGCGCCGGATTGGACCGGGACGCCGGCGGCGACGATGCCGAGGAGAGCGCGGTTTGCTACCTGCAAATCGCGCTGGCGGACTCCTTGCCCGGCGTCGGCAGGGAGCGTATGTGCCGCGACATGGATGAGTGGGGCTACAGCTTCAGGCTGGGCAGCACCGCGGCCTGGTTCGCGCGGGACGCCGAGGATGCGCGCCAATGGCTGCTCGACCGCGGCCTGATCGATGCGTCGGGCAGCCCCACCAATGCGTGCCGATAAAAATGTGCGTCCGGTGTCGCGCCGGCGGGCGCTCCTAGGCATCGCGGCCGCCGGGGTCGCGGGCTGCTCGCGGGTGGAGTTCATTGCTGCCAACCTGCCGACGGTATTCGGTGCTTACACTCGCCACGCCGATATCCCGTATGGCTCCGATCCGCGACAGCGGCTCGACGTATACCTACCGGACAAGCCGCCCGCCACCGACAAGACGATGGTCGTATTTTGGTACGGTGGCCGTTGGACAACCGGCGATAAAAGCCAGTACCGGTTCGTGGGCGCGGCCTTGGCGGAATTGGGCTATGTGGCGGTGCTGCCGAACTATCGCCATTATCCCGACGTCAAGCTGCCCGGCTTCATGGACGATGCGGCGCGCGCGGCCCTGTGGGCCACGATGCACGCCGGCGGGTACGGCGTGGACCCGGGCCGGGTGTATGTGATGGGGCACTCGGCCGGCGCGCACATGGCGGCATTGCTGGTTCTGGATACGCGCTATTTTGCAGCTACCGGACATCCCGTACCGGCGATCGCCGGTGTCATCGGCCTGTCGGGACCGTACGACTTTCTGCCGCTGCTCGATGCGGATGTGCGCGACATGTTCGGGCCGCCCGCCAACTACCCTGCTTCGCAGCCGATAAACTTCGTGCGCTCCGATGCGCCGCCGATGCTGCTGGTGCATGGCTTGCAGGACGACACGGTGTGGCCGAAAAATTCCCGCAACCTCGCCACCGCCTTGGCTGCGCTGGGTGTCGCTGTCGACTTGAAGCTGTATCCCCGATGCGGCCATGCGGATACGGTGGCTGCATTGAGCCTGCCGGCGCGCGGCCGGGCGCCAACGCTTGCCGATCTTGCCGCTTTCCTCAGCCTGCCCGCGTCATCTTGAAAATCCCCTGCGCATTGCCGCTGTCGAAGCGCAGATCCAGTCGTGTATCGCCCTCGGGCCTGGCGATGAGATCGCGCGAGATGAATTCGTAGAACGATCCGGGCACCGTCAATTCGACTTGGCCGCCCGCGCTGCGGAAAGCCCGCACTACCGGATCCGCCCGGAACGCCGTCTGGCGCACCGATCCAGCCGCGGAAATCTCCACGACGTCCTTGATAGGCCGGCCCAGCGCGCGCTGCGTATCCGCGGTGACCGCGACATCGGCAACCCGGTCGGTCGCATGATTGAACACCGAGCCTTCGGTTGCGATCCACGCAGCCTCCTCGGATTCGGCCAGCAGCCGCTGGTAGTCGGCGAGTTGCGGCATATCGTGCCAGCGGCCGAATGCTGCGGCGATCTGTGGCAGGGCAGCGGCTGCGCACGCGAAATCGCACTCTCCCTGCAGCAGGAAGGTCTCCAGAGCCCTGTGTGCCCGACCGGTCAAGGGATCGCGGCTGGCGCCGAACAGGCGCGCGGCGGCGGCTTGGAAATCGACCGAGAAGCGGTCGGCATGCAACTCGCTGACGAAGAACTGCGGCAGGGTTTCCGGGAATTCACGATGCGCATAGCCGTAGCCGGTCATCCGCAGCTTCGTGAGCGGGTAAACGCCGGCCACATGGTAGCCCAGCGGTTCCAAGATGCGGCCGAACGATGCGGCGCCCGCCGGCAGCGCTCCCGTCGGGCCGTGACCCAGGTGCACGGTGCGCAATGCACCGTGATCGAAGGTGATGGGTGCGCGCAGACGGCGTTGATCCGCGACATAGGCAGCGGCGGTCGGGGTACGGTGCAGCAGATCCTGGAACAACACGGCGTTCAACGCCATGGCAAAAACACTGCGCGCCACGGGACCCGTGCGCCCGGCCAGGAATGCGGCGTCGATCCGCAGCGTATCCAGAATATCGGCGGCCGCAGGCGCGCCGGCAACGAGCGCAATCAGCCGGAAAAGCTGCGAGTCAATGCTCTGCGAGCTACTGCTCAATGCGGCCTCCGTTTCTGCATCAGGCGGCGTTGGCTGCCTCGGACGCCGTCGTCGCGTAGCAGCGGCCGAATCGATTCGCGAGGAACGGCTGCAGGCCGATTTCTTCCTGCTTGATGAGGCCGGACTGCGGCAGCTTGCCGGCGCTCAGCATGTCGAGCACGGCGCATATCCCCCCCGCGGTGGTGATTTGAATGGCGCTGCGGACGCGCCCGCCCACCGGGGCGGCGTAGATCTTGTTCGCATAGGTTTCCTGCACCAGCTGGCCGCCGCGCAGGCCGCTCACCGTCACGAACACGATCACCACGTCCTGCAAGGTCACCGGCACCGCGTTCTCCAGTATGTCCTTCAGAAGCTCGCGGCGGTCGCGCAAGCGCAGATCGTTGAGCAGCGCCTTCATGATGGCCGCGTGACCCGGATAGCGGATGGTGCGGTAATTCAGATTGCGCACCTTGCCGGCCAGCGTCTCGCATAGCGTGCCCAGGCCGCCCGAGGTGTTGAAGGCCTCGTACAGGATGCCGTCGAGCGAAAATTCCTCCAGCTCCTCCAGCGGCTGCGTTTCGCGCAGCTGGCCGTTGACGATGGCCTCGCAGGGCTCGCAGTACTCGTTGATGACCCCGTCCGTGCTCCAGGTCAGGTTGTAGTTCAGCGCATTGGACGGAAACTTCGGCAGCGCGCCGACGCGCATGCGCACATCCTGCAGGGTGTCGAAGCGACTGGCCAAATCGCTGGCCACGATGGTGATGAAGCCGGGAGCCAGTCCGCATTGCGGTATGAAGGCGGTACGCGCGCCTGCGGCGAGCTGCTTCACCGCCCGGGTGCTGGCGACGTCCTCGGTCAAATCCAGGTAGTGCGCGCCGGCGGCCTTGGCCGACTCCGCGATAGTGCGCGTGGCGTGATAGGGCGCGGCGCTCAATACGGCGAATTTGCCGGTCAGGATCTTTTGCAGGGCGTCGCCGCTGGTAATGTCGGCGGCAATTTTCTTGACCGCAGCCGTGGTTTCAAGGCGGCCGAGCTGCTGTTGCGAGCGGTCGACGACGGTCACCGTATAGTCGCCCGACCCCGCCAGCAGTTCCGCGATCATGGAGCCGATCTTGCCGGCGCCAACGATAACAATGTCTTTCATGGAAACTCCCAAAATATATGGGCGCATTCTCGGCGAGGGGCCTTTCGAATAGTAGGGTCAGATTAGCCGTTATTAAGGTACAATTTAGTCATTAAGACGTGACAAATAGACGAAATGCCATGGATGCCATCGACGAACGACTCATTTTGGCGCTGCGGGAGAACGGGCGTGCCTCCACCGCGCAGCTGGCGCGCCTGGTGGGCCGGTCGCGCACCAGTGTGCAGAGCCGCATCGAGCGCCTCGAACGTCAGGGGGTCATCGTCGGCTACGAAGTGCGCCTCGCGCCCGAGCATGGGCTGGGCGCCGTGCGCGCTCACGTGATGATCAAGGTCGGACCCAAAGAGACGCGCTCCGTGGCCGCGGCGCTGCGCGCCATTGCGCAGGTGCGCATCCTGCATTCGGTCAGCGGCGACGTGGACATGATCGCCGTGGCCGCGACCGCCTCGGTGACCGAGATGGACGAGGTCATCGATCGCATCGGCGCCCTGGACGGGGTGGAGCGCACCACCTCGTCGATCATTCTATCGACGAAGTTCGAGCGCTGATCCGCAAGCTTCCGCGTGCGTGAGGCATCGTGTAGGGTCCATCGTGCTTAAGGCCTTGAAGTTTACTACGAGCGCGTTGCAGGAGCCCGAGCATGGACTTTCGCCCGATCAATATCGCTGACAAGTTCGAGCAGTTCTCCGAGCATTGGTCGCCGAAGATCGTTGCCGGAATGAACGATTACCATCTGAAGCTGGTGAAATTTCAGGGAGACTTCGTTTGGCACGAGCACAAGGACACCGATGAGGTGTTCCTGGTGCTCGACGGCGAGATGGTCATTCATTTTCGGGGGCGCGACGTGCGAGTCGCCAAAGGCGAGATGTTCGTGATCCCCCGAGGCATGGAACACAAGACTTCCGCGCGGCACGAGTGTTGCGCATTGCTGGTTGAGCGGGCGGGGACGGTGAATACCGGGGCGGCCGGCGGGAATATGACCGCGCCCGCCGAGGATTGGATTTAGCGCGAAGTCGGCGGGATGTTCATGCCATGTGTGTTCAGAGCCGGTTTCATCGCTTGCGTTGCCATCGCCTCGAGCGCGGCCCTCGCTGAAGGGCCCGCTTGGCAGCCCTCCCCGGGCCATGTGCAGGTGCCGCTCTGGCCAGGAGCCGTTCCCGATGCAGCCCCGGTCAGCGGGCCGGAGACCGCCGGTCCCGCCCAGAATACGGTTGCCGGCAAGCCGTGGACGTATGTGGAAAGGGTCGCCCAGCCCACGCTGACGGTTTATTCGCCCGAGGCAGTAGCCACAGGCGTTGCCATGATCGTGTTTCCAGGCGGCGGCTACAAAGGGCTGGCCATCGACCTCGAAGGCACCGAGGTGTGCGACTGGTTGGTGTCGAAGGGAATCACCTGCGTGCTGTTGAAGTACCGGGTTCCCGACTCGGGCCCGCACTGGGAAAGAGCCTGCGATTGCCACCAGGACGCGCTGGCGCCGACCGCGCTGGAGGATGCGCAGAGGACCGTGGGATTGGTGCGCCTGCATGCCGCCGAGTGGCATATCGATCCGCGCAAGATCGGCGTGCTGGGGTTCTCGGCGGGCGGCCATCTGGTGGCGGATATCAGCACTCACTGGGCCAAGCGGCTATACCCTGCGGTCGATGCCGCCGACCAGGTGAGCTGCCGCCCGGATTTTGGGGTCGCGCTGTATCCGGGGCACCTGACGGAAAAAACCACCAAGGCCTTCGAGTTGAATCCGACAGTTCCAGTCTCCGCCGAGACACCCCCGCAGTTTATCCTGCAGGCGGTCGATGATCCGGTCGACCCGGTGAAGGATTCGCTGGTTTACTACATCGCCCTGCAGAGGGCCGGCGTCGCGGTCGAGATGCGCCTGTATGCGCACGGCGGGCACGCCTTCGGCCTGCGCCCCACGAAAATGCCGATCACGCGCTGGCCGCGACTGGTGGAGGCGTGGCTGGGAGAGATCGGCATGACTGGAAAGTAGCTGCTACCATGCGCTCAGAACTCCAAGGGAGGATGCCATGCCTGCGCTTACCGGTTTCGTGAGGGGCTCTGCACTCATCGCCGTGCTGTTGCTGAGTGCTTGCGCCGGTGTCTCGGTCGCGGATTTGTATCAACCTAACTTTGGGCGGCAAATGCTGCCGCACATCGACGGATCCGTCGATCCGGATCCCAGAGCGGTAACCAATGGGCTGTACACGCCGCGCTCTTTGCAGCAGTGCTACCTGTGCTCGACCCAGTCCCAGCTGAATTGGAGCGGATGGGCGCCTTGATGGCGCAGCGCAGTTCACGGCCGGCCGGCCGGCCGTAGCTGTTCGGCACGCGCCAATGCCTGCTCCAGAGTGTCGGTCACATTGGCTTCCCCGAGGTGTGCAATCACGCCGCCACGCTCCAGCTTATAGCGCACGTTCGGCCTGACTTCGGCGAATAGAACCGCGGCGCCATGCCGCTTGAAGTCGGTGATGATCTCCTCGAGCGTCAAAATTCCCGTTGCATCGACGAACGGCACCTGACCCATCCGCAATATCAGTATCGTCGTGGGTCGCTGGATATGCGCCAGGGCGCGTTCGAGTTTCTCCGCCGCACCGAAGAAAAAAGGCCCTTCGATGCCGAACACCACCACCCCATCGGGCAACGAGCGCATGGCGCCGCCGGTGTCCCCTGGCTGTTTCGTCGCCTCGACTTGTTCCTCGACATTTACCGTGTCGGCCATGCGCCGCATGAACAGCAGGGCCGCGAGAATCACACCCACATTGACGGCGACCACCAAATCGACGAACACCGTCAGCAAGAACGTCAGCAGCAGGATGGCCACGTCGGGCTTGGGGGCACCGCGTGCCATCCTCGCGACATGGCGTGGTTCGCTCATGTTCCAAGCGACGATGAATAGCACGGCGGACAGACAGCACAGGGGTATGGACGAGGCGAGCGGGGCCAGCAACAGAATGACCAATATCAGAAATCCGGAGTGCACCAGGCCTGCGAGCGGACTGCTGCCGCCATTGCGAATGCTGGTGGCGGTGCGCGCGATTGCACCGGTGGCGGCGAACCCGCCAAACAGCGGCGCCACGACGTTGGCAATCCCCTGGCCGATGAGTTCCTGATTGGAATCATGGCGGTTCCCGGTCATGCCGTCGGAGACGACGGCGGAAAGCAGCGACTCTATGGCGCCCAGCAGCGCGATGGTGAATGCGGGTCCGACCAAGGAGACCGCCTGGGTGAGGGTGACGGAGGGCAGCGACAGCGACGGCAAGGCGCGCGGAATACCGCCGAACGCCGACCCTATGGTCGCCACTCCCTTGAATTTACACACTGACTGAACCGCAGTGACGACGATCAATGCGATCAGTGGGGCGGGGATGCGCCTGAAGAAGCGCGCGCCGACGATCAGGATGGCCAGCGCCAACAGCGCAAGTGCGGTCGTTGCGGGATTGATCGTCGGCCACGCCTCGATGAGCGACCATAATTTCTCGTGAAAGCGCAGTCCCGACGGCGCCGGAGACAGCCCGAAGAAGTCCTTCCACTGGCCGACAAAAATGATGACTCCGATGCCTGCGGTGAAGCCGGCGATGACAGGCCTTGGTATGTACTTGATGACCGATCCGAGGCGGGCGGTGCCGAATGCGATCAGGATGAGGCCCGCCATGAGCGTGGCGACCTGCAGGCCGCCGAAGCCGTGTTGTGCCGTGATGATCGAGAGCACGGCGACGAAGGCGCCGGTCGGGCCGGAAATTTGCACGCGCGTTCCGCCGAACAGCGATGTCAGAATCGCCGCGACGATCGCCGTGTAAAGGCCCTGTTCGGGGCGCGCGCCGCTGGCAATCGCGAACGCCATCGCCAGCGGTAACGCGACCACGCCGACGACCAGGCCGGCCAGCAGGTTGTTGAAAATCTGGGATCGCGTCCACAAGCCGGCGGATCGCGCCTCGAGCAGGGCGATCACGCAGGCACGCGCTGCTGTGGGCAATAAAAAACGGCGTGGGTCCTATCGAGGTGCCCACGCCGCCGGGTCTTCGCACCGACGGGGGAGTTGGCTGGCTTGCCGGCGCGAAATGCTCCTAAACCTGATCTATCCAGTACCTTGGCGGTTCTCTGCAAGGCGTGATTCATACTGCCAAGATCGCCGGGATACGCCAGGTACTCTTTGTACTCGATGGTGCAATTGTTTTCACTTGACAAACTTATGCCAAGTACGCTTCGGCGCGCGGTTGCCGCACGCGCCTGACCACCCAGTAGGCGAACACCGCCGCAATCAGCGTCACGCAGCTGACATAGAAATCCTGCTGCAGGTGCGGCGTGAACGCCATGGCGATCAACACGGCGGCCATTCCGGCGATCGCGGCAACGCTCAGCCACGGGAACAACCACATGGTGATCGGCGGAGGCGCCTCGCCGCGCCGTTCACGGCGAATCCGCAGCGCGATCTGCGCCACGGCGATGATGATGTAGACGAACACGATCACCGCACCGGAGGAGCTGACCAGAAAGTCGAACACCACCTGGGGCGCCTTGGTGGCCGCGATGATGCCGAGAAAGCCGGCGGCTGCGCCGATCAGCACCGATACCACGGGAACGCGGCGGGCGTTCAGCCGGACCAGGGATTGCGGCGCATCGCCGCGTCCCGCCAGCACGAATAGCACGCGTGAGCTTACGTAAAACGCCGAATTCAGGCAGGACAGCACCGCGGTCAGGATGATCGCGCTCATGATGAGGCCCGCGCCGGGCACGTGCATGGTGTTCAACGCCAGCGTGAACGGCGATTCGCCGGAAACCACGCTATTCCAGGGAATCACCGCGGCGATCAGAAACAGCGAGAGCACGTAGAACATCAAGATGCGCCAGATCACCGTGGTGCCGAGCTTTGCAACCGCGCGCCCGGGCTGCGCCGATTCGGCCGCCGCGATGGTGGTGATTTCCGCACCCGTCATGGCGAAAAACACGGTGGGAACCGCGGCGATCACCGCAATCCAGCCGTTCGGGGTGAATCCGCCGTGCTCGACGAGATTGCCGAAAGTCGCGCCATGCGGCGCAGTCCAGCCGAAAGCATAGGACGCCGCGATGACGATGAACACGATGATCGCCGCCACCTTGATGGAGGCGAACCAAAACTCGAACTCCGCATAGGAGCGCGCCGACATCAGGTTCACGCAGGTCATGATGGTCATCAAACCGAGGCCGATTTGCAGCGGCGACAACGGAATCGAGGGCGGCAGAAAGGTCTGCAGAATCTTGGCGCCGGCAATGGCCTCGACCGGCACCACCAGCACCCAGAAATACCAGTAGAGCCAGCCCACCACGAAGCCGGCGCCGTCGCCCAAGCCCGCGCGCGCGAACTCCGTGAACGTGCGCACCTGCGGCAGCGCGGTCGCCATTTCCGCCAACATGCGCATCACCAGGAGAATCAGCAGCCCGCAGATGGCGTAGCTGATGAAACTCGCGGGGCCGGCGGCGATGATGGAGGTACTGCTGCCGACGAACAGCCCGGCGCCGATGATTCCGCCAATGGAGATCATGGTCAGATGGCGCCCCTGGAGCGAGCGGCTGAGTTCGTGCGGTTGGCTCATCTGGACTCCAGCGGTTGAGAAGGCTTATGAAGGGCTCAAGAGCGGGCTGGTGTACACGCCGACCACCGGCGAGAGGCAGGCGAAACCCAATGAAAAATTTCCCCACTTCGACATGGTGCGGTCGAAGTACGACTCGCAGCCGAGCGCGCGTGGCGGGTCCGCATCCTGGTCGAGCGATTGGCCGGGTTCATTGGTGTGCAAGGCGGAATCCCACGCCGTTGGCGACCGGCAACTTCAATTCGTAACACAGCGCTTGCCGCCGCGCAAGTCGTCGCCGAGCGCGCGTCCCGGCGGCTATTCGAGCGGGGCGCGCGCGCCGAACCCGTCGCGCAGCGCCGCGGTGTAGAGGAATTCGCCGCAGGCCAGATCTTGAACGATATTCCCCAGCGACTTGTACACGGTCACCTCGCCCGGGGAGGTTCGCCCCTCGATCGAGCCGAGCATGACTTCACCGATCTCACCCCGCAGGTGTGCGTCGTCAATGAGGCCGGCGGCCTTGGCGCGCAGGAATTCCGCCCCCTGGCGCAGCACCGACTCGCGATGGTCCGCAAAAATATGCGCTCGCACCACCAGATCGGAGTCGATCTCCACGGGGCCGGCGCGGCTTGATCCGACGGCATTGATGTGGGTGCCGTCGCGCACCGAAGCCGAGCGCAGGATGGGTTCGACGGCGGCCGTGGTCGTGCAAATGATGTCGGCGGCCGCGACGGCGTCGGCGACCTGGGTGCAGGCAGTGGCCTTCATGTTGAGCGCATCGCGCACACGCGCCGCGAAGTCGGCGGCCGCGCGCGCCGAGCGCCCCCAGATCAAAACCTCAGACAATGGCCGCACGCAGATAATCGCCTGCACATGACTCCATGCCTGCTCGCCGCAGCCCAAGACCGCGAGCACGCTCGAGTCCGATCGCGCCAGAACGTCGGTCGCCGCGGCCGACGCCGCAGCGGTGCGTATGGCGGTGACCTCGCCCGCGTGGATGATGCAGCGAGGAGATCCTGAAGCCGGGTCAAACAGGGCGACGATGCCCTGATGAGACTGGCGGCCGATGTCGCGGTTGCGCGGGAAGACGCTCACCAGCTTTGAACCGAAAGCGCGTTCCCGGCCGAGCGATCCGGCCATGACGCCGAAGGCCGCGCCGTCGCGCAAATCGACGATGGAGCGCAGCACCTGCGCGGTATCGCCCCGTGATAACGCCATCATGCACTCCCGCATGAGCGGAATGCAGCGTTCGAAAGTCAGGTGCGTCCTGACCTGTTCTCGATCGATGACGACCAGCGGCGCCTCACTCATCGGCGCCCGCTGCAGCCGCGCACAGGCCGGCGATGGCCGCCGCCAGCGCGGCGACGGCCGCCTCCGATCCTTGCGCCAGCTGGTGCCGTTGCGCCAACCAGGCCATGTCGTTGTAGGAGAGCCAGACCTTCGCGGCTGCGTCCTGCCAGGCCAGGACCTTCAACGGTAGATCGATCCCCGCGGTCTGCCCCGCTTGCATCAGCGGCGTTCCGGCCTTGGGATGACCGAAAATCAACAGCTCGGTGGGCCGCAGCGCCAGCCCTGCGGCCTGCGCTCCGCGCGCATGATCGATGCGCGCAAACACCGCGATGTTCTTGGACCTGAGCCTTGCCTCGAGACGGTCGAGCGAGTCCTTGACCGAATGCTGGCTGGCGATGGTGATGAGGCCTTGCACGGACATGACCGGCGATTATAGGGCTAAATTGCCCACGAGATTTGCTCGCGGCCGTAGCTCGCGCGTGCCGCATGCTTCTCCTTGGCCGGCAGCGGCCTTAGAATACAGCGTGCGTTTTGAACCGCTAATATACAAAAACTAAGGGGATGTTCCGTGGTACGAACTTTACACGCGTTGATTTTCGTCGCCTTGACGGTCGGATCCAGCGCCGCCTTCGCGCAGGACAAGTGGGTCGGTTTTCTCTGCTGCAACATGCGTACCGATGGCTCCTGGATCAGCGATATCAACTACGACGAAAACGGCAAGCAGATCATTCCTGTCGGCACACCGGTCAAAGTCACCGGCTACGGGCGCAACCGGGTGAAGATCGAAGTCAACGGCAAGAGCCAGGCGATCGGCAATGACTACAGCCGCGACTTGTCGCTGGAGGTGTTTGCCAAGCGCTATGTGGTTGCCGACGATCCGAAGGCGAAGATCGCGGGCTACCCCAAGAAAATACAGGATGCGATCGCCACCGCCCGCATCGTGGTCGGAATGACGCGCGAGCAGGTGCTCATGTCCGTCGGCTATCCGGTCAGCAGCGAAAACCACAACCTCGACGAGAAGACCTGGCGCTTCTGGCTGTCGAGCTTCGCCGAGTTCCACGTCAACTTCGATGACGGCGGCCGGGTCAGCGGAGTCGAAGCCGACATGGACACCAAATCCAAGATACTGATGGACTAGCGCAGACATGAAAATCGACTCAGTGCGGGCGGTGATCACCGGTGGGGCGTCGGGGCTTGGGCGCGCCGTAGCCCAGAATATCGTCGCCAAGGGCGGCAAGGCCGTCATCGTCGACCTACAGGAGGCCGCCGGGGCTTCGGCCGCCCGGGAGATCGGCGCGAGCTTTCGCAAGTGCGACGTCAGCGTCGAGGCGCAGGTCGATGCGATGATGCAGAGCGCGCGTGACGAGATGGGCGGCCTCAACCTCTTGGTGAACTGCGCCGGAATCATCGGGGCCGGCAAGCTCATCGGCAAGGACGGTCCCATGAGCGGCGAATTCTTCGAGAGAGTCGTGCGCGTCAATCTCGTCGGGACGTTGCTGTGCGACAAGGCGGCGGCCGCGATCATGCAGCAGAACGCGCCGGATGAGGGCGGCGAGCGCGGCTTGCTGATTCATACCTCGTCGGTGGCGGCATTCGAAGGACAGATCGGCCAGGTTGCCTATTCAGCCACGAAGGCGGCCGTCATGGGCATGACCCTGCCGATCGCGCGCGAACTTGCGCGCTTCGGCATTCGCTGCGTCGCCATTGCGCCCGGCATCTTCATGACGCCGATGGTGGCGGGAATGACGGCGGAGGTGCAGGACTCCCTGGGGAGGCAGGTGCCGTTTCCATCCCGGCTGGGACGGCCCGAGGAGTATGCGCAACTGGTGCAATCGGTGATCGAGATCGCCATGCTGAATGGCGAGACCATTCGTCTCGATGGAGCCATTCGGATGCAGCCGCGCTGAGGGCGGCGAGGGATTTCAGCGCTTTTGCGCAGCCGCTTGCTGCCCGCGATACGCGATCCAGCTTTGATCGATCAGGTAGGCGTGGATATTCTCCGCGTCCTTCTCGCTCAGGATGTCATCGAAGCGCTCCATTCCTGCCGGAGCCAGCATGCCGCGCAGAACGATATCCTTGAACGCGGCATGCAGGCCGGCGTTGAGCCTGCGCAAATCCGGGGTGATGCTCGGTCCGAGCACGTGGCAGCGCGAGCATTGTTCGACGAATTTGAGCTCACCCGCATCGATCTCGGCTTTGCTCGCGGTTTCGGCCGGCGGTTTCTCGAACGGCTCGTCGGTGCGGCTTGGAGGCAGCGGAACGGCGCCGCCGTCGAGCTTGAACGCCAGGATGCGGTTGATGTTCTGGTATTTGAGCGCGGCGCTGCTCGGCGGAAATGGCCCGACCGTGATGGCGGCACCGCCATAGCCTGCCTGAACCGCGACGAATTGCTGGCCGTTGACGGCGTAGGTCATGGGCGCCGCCATGATGTGGCTGCCGGTGCCGATCACCTTCAACACCTTGCCGCTATCGGCGGCGTACACCCAGAGTTCCCCGCTTCCCCGCCCTTGAAACACCAGGTTTCCCGCGGTGGACATCACCCCGCCGTCATAGCCGCGGATGCCGGCGGAAGTCTCGTGTTCCCACAGCGTTTTTTGCGCCACGGGATCCCAGGCGCGCAGCAATTCGCGCACCGGATTGACGGATCGCGAGGCCTTTATGGCCTCCAGGCTCGGCAGCGGGCCGTACAGACGCTCAAGATCGGCGCGGTCGTAGGTGTCATCCGGAAAAATGCCCTGCACCGTGAAGAAGCCCTCGAGGAATTTCATCGGGCCGCCGTTGTGCAGCATGTCGATCCATACGGCGGACATGTCGATCACCGGGATGTAGACCAGGTGCGTTTGCGCACTGTAGGACATGGGATTCCAGGTATGCCCGCCTGCCCACGAGGGATAGACATTCTTGGGCGATGAATACCAATCCGCGTTGGCGGTCACCACCGGGCGCCCGGTCCGCATGTCGATGTGCGAGGCCCAGTTCACGTAGGTGTAGTTCTTCGCCGAGAGCAGCTTGCCGCTCTTGCGATCCAGAACGTAGAAGAAGCCGTTCTTCGACGCCTGCATGATGACCGGATGCACGCTGCCGTCGATGCTGAGCTGCGCGAGAATCAATTTTTGCACCGAATCGTAGTCCCAGCTATCGCGCGGCGTGGTCTGGTAGTACCAGGCCATGCGCCCGGTGGTGGCGTCGAGCGCGATGATGGAGGCCGTGAACAGGCTGTCGAGCCTTGCCGGCCCGAGCTGGCGCAGATCATAGGGCGCGGCATTGGCCGTGCCGAAGTAGACCAGGTTCAGGGCCGGGTCGTAGGCAAAGCCGTCCCAGGCGGTTCCGCCGCCGTTGAATTCGGGTTTGCGATGCGGATCCCAGCTTTTATCCGCGAGCGCCAATTCGGGATTTTCGTACGGCTGCCCGACCGCCGGCGGCACCGTGTAGAAGCGCCACTTGAACGCGCCGGTTTCCACATCGTAGGCCGAGACATAGCCGCGCACGGCGCCATGTCCCATGTCGGCGCCCCCATTGCCGATGATGACCGCGTTGCCGGCAATCAGCGGCGCGCCCGTGCTGGAGTAGGGCAGCTTGTGATCCGCGATCGTATCAACCTTCCAGATTCGGCGCCCCGTAGCTGCGTCCAAGGCATGCAGCTGGCCGTCGACCGAGGCCACATACACCCTGCCTTTCCATACTGCCACGCCGCGGTTGACCAGATCGCAGCAAGGATGGCGCCCCGCGAAGTAGTCCGGCTGCGGGTCGTAGCGCCATAGCTCGCGCCCGGTGGCGGCATCGACGGCATACACATAGCCCCAGGTACCCGAGGTGTACATGACGCCGTCGATGACGATCGGCGTGGCTTCTTGGCCGCGGCGCGGCTCGCCGAGGTCATACTGCCAGGCGAATCCCAGCCGTTTGACGCTGTGGGCGTCGATGGTTGCGAGGGGCGAGTAGTAGGTGCTGTCCTGGTCCCGCCCGCCGGTGAACCAGTTCTGCGGTTCGGAGGCCGCGGCCTGCAGTCGTGCCGCGTCGAGGTCGGCGGGTTCGCGCGCCCCGGCGACTGCGATCAGCGCGAATACCAGGGCCACGCCAGCGGCCGCGGCGCCAGCCTTTGCTGTTATTGAATTCAAACCCGCTCTCCCTATAGGCCGTCCATACTGTAGCGAACCTGCCGGGCCAACGATAGCAGGCGCTAAACTCTTGCGGATTCTGTCATCATTGCGGCACGCGGAGGCGCCTTAAGGCCATGGCACCGATTCTCAGCATCGATGATTTGCGCAAGCTGGCGCAGCGGCGCATTCCGCGCGCGATATTCGATTATGCCGCCGGCGGCTCGTACGAGGAGCTGACGCTGCGCCGCAATTGCGCTGATCTTGACGCGCTGGCATTTCGACAGCGGGTCATGGTCGACGTGTCGGCGGTGTCGCTGAAGACCACGTTGCTGGGCAGCGAGGTGTCCATGCCATTGGCGATTGCGCCGACCGGCCTGGCCGGCTTGTTCCATGCGGACGGAGAGATTCTTGGGGCCAGGGCCGCCGCCGCATTTGGAATTCCGTTTTGTCTCAGCACCATGTCGATCTGCTCGATCGAGGATGTGCGGGCGGCCACCGGGCAGCCGTTCTGGTTTCAGCAATATCTGATGCGCGACCGTGGATTCAATCAAGAGCTGATCGAGCGCGCGCTGGCTGCTGGATGCTCCGCGCTGGTGCTGACGCTGGATTTGCAGGTTCTGGCCGAGCGCCGCCGGGACCCGCGCAATGGCCTGACGATTCCGCCGCGGCTCACCCTGCGCAACGCCTGGGACGTGGCGCGGAAGCCGGCGTGGGCACTCAAAGTGCTGTTCGGCAAGCGCCGAACTTTCGGCAATTTGGTGGGGCGCATCGGCGGGAGCAGCGGAATTCGCACACTCGCGGAGTGGACCGCCACTCAATTCGATCCCACGGCCAACTGGCGCGATGTGGACTGGGTTCGCAGCCGCTGGCCGGGCAAATTGATACTCAAGGGCGTGCTCGATGCCGAGGATGCGCGGTTCTGCCTGGCAGCCGGGGCGGATGCCGTGGTGGTGTCGAACCACGGCGGTCGTCAGCTGGACGGCGCGCCTTCCTCCATCTCGGTGCTTCCCGAAATTGTCGCGGCAATCGACGGGCGCTGCGAAGTGCTGTTCGACGGCGGTATCCGCTCTGGCCAGGACATCGCCAAGGCGGTGGCGCTGGGCGCGCGCGCGGGCATGATCGGCAAGACCTTCCTGTACGCGCTCTCGGCTGCGGGCGAGGCCGGCGTCACCCGCGCGCTCGAGATTCTGCGCAATGAGTTGCGTTTGACATTGTCCCTGACCGGAACCGCGCGCATCAGCGACGCGGGGCCTCACATACTGCGCATGCCTTAGGGGCGGCGGGCCTGGTCGCTGCCGCTTGCACCCGTGTGCTTGCCCAAGCGCTTCGCCATGCGCAGCGCCGCCTCGCGGCCTTGATAGTAGCCTTGGATCACGCCCTCCGCTGCGAACCCCAGGCTCTCGTAAAACAGCTGGGCTTGCCTGTTGTGGGTGCGCAGCTCGAGGTTGATGCGAAAAATGCCGGCCTCCATTGCCGTCGCCGTCAGCCACTCCATGAGTTGGCGGCCAAGTCCGTGCCGGCGCTGCTCGGGCGATACGCACAGCAGGCTTAGGTGTGCAACATCATCCCCGAAATGCATGATCGCGAATGCCGCAACCCGGTGCCCGCGCCGCGCTACGATGACGGACGATTCGGGCCCGCAAATGCAGTGCTGCACGCGCGCCGGCGTCCATGACCAGGTCAGTCCGCGCTCGATCAAGTCGCGCGACATCTCGGCGATCGCCTGCGCATCGGAGACGCGCGCAAGACCCAGGGTGGCAAGTTCCGACATGGCTATTGCGCCTGATTCTTGTTCGGGGGCGCGGGCCTTCGCGGCAGCGCGCCCGGTGTCGCGGGTAGAAGCTTCATCAGTTCCTCCACCGCGCGCTCCAGCTGCGGGTCATGACCCTTGAGAACCTCGACCGGATCCTGCTCGACCACTATATCCGGATCAACTCCATGGCCCTCGATGATCCATTGGCCGTTTTCATCCGCCGTGGCGAATTCCGGCACAAAAACATTCCCGCCGTCCAGCAGGGGCCCGTGACCGGTGATGCCGACCACGCCGCCCCAGGTGCGCTTGCCGATCAGCGGGCCGATTTTCCATTGGCGGAATTGATGCGCGAAAATGTCGCCGTCGGAAGCGGTGTCCTCGTTGATCAAGGCCGCCTTCGGGCCTGGCTGCACGACGCGCGGATAGGTTGCCGTGGCCTCGCGATTGCGCTGGAAGCCGGTGCCGTGCAGGGTGCGGCTCAGCCGTTCGATCAGCGTCTGCGAAATATTGCCGCCGCCGTTGTCGCGCACATCGACGACTAACCCCTCCTTGCGCACCTGCGGGTACCACCATTTGATGAATTCGCGATAGCCCTCGGCGCCCATGTCGGGAATGTGAATGTAGGCCAGGCGCCCCTGGCTCATTCGATCGACCCGCGCGCGATTGTCGCTGACCCATGCCAGATAGAGGAGATTTGCCTCGCTGGCGAGCGGCTGATAACGAATGGTACGTGCCTGTTTGCCGTCGGCGCTCGAGCTCACGCGCCATTCCACCGGCTGGTTGGCAGGCGCCTGCAGAAGCTCGTACGGATCCGTGCCTGCTTTAAGCTCGCGTCCGTTGATGGCGAGCACGTAGTCGCCGACATGGGCGTCGACCCCCATTTCGGTCAGCGGCGAGCGGTAGGGCTCTTCCTCGTTCTCGCCTGCGAAGATCTTGGCGATGCGGTAGCGCCCGGCTGCGGGATCGAGTTCGAACCTCGCGCCGGGAAGCGCGACAAACGGGCGCTTGGGTAATCCTAGGTCGCCGCCCTCGATATACGCATGTTGCACGGTGAGTTCGGCAATCATCTCGGCAATCACATAGTTCAAATCGGCGCGATGGCCGACGTAGTCGACCAGCGGTTCATACTGGCGGCGCAGCGCCAGCCAATCGAAGCCGTGCATGTTCTCGACGTAAAAGTAGTCACGATAGCGGCGCCAGACTTCGGCGAATATTTCGTGCCATTCTTGCGCGGGAATGCGCGTGCTCATCAGGCCGGCGAGCGACACCGTCTTGGCATCCTCGCTCTTGCCGATCTCGAGATACTTCATCTCCTTGGAGGAGAGCTGCGCGAGCACGTGCTTGCCGTCCGCGGTCGCCGACCATCCGCTGACGTCTTCCACGACGGTCTTTGCCTCGCGCTCCTTGATGGAGTAGGCCATGACGGTGGGCTTGGTGCTCGGGTCGCGCCCGTAGTAGAACGGGCCGCGGCGCTCATACAGCAGGGTCCCCTCGCGCGCCTGAAGGTTGCTGAGATTATCGGCCTCGAGCGGCACGCGGATGGCGCGCTGCACGATGCCATCGAAGTCGATGCTGACGTGGACTTTGGGCTTCTCCTTGTCCTTATTCTTGGCGCTCTTGCCCTTGGCGTTCGTATCGGCCTCGTGGTCGTGGTCGTGGTCGTGATCGTCGTCCGAGTCGTGCTCCTGCTTGGCGTCGCCGGGCTCATCGTTGCGAATGCCAAACGGGTTGTTCACGTCCTTGCGCAGCGTCACGGCAAAGATTCCGGTGGTGCGGTCGGTGGCGAACTCGAACTCGATGCCGCTGATGATCGGTTGATATTCGCGTTCGCTCAAGAAATACAGCATGTCCCCGTCGGGCGACCAAGAGGGAGTCTTGCAATCGAAAAATTCCGGTGTGACGCGCTTGGAAGTGCCGTCGGCCGCCGACCAAACGTAGATACCGGAAAAGCCGCTTGGCTCGTTGAGTGAATAGCTCAAGTATCGGCCGTCGGGCGACCATTGATAGTCGAGGGCCATGTCCACGGGGTCGCGGGCGACGCTGAGGCGATGCTTGGTCGCGAGCTCCACGATGTACAGCCGGCCGGTGTTGTCTGCGTAGGCGATTCTCCTGTCATCGCCGGACCAGCGCGGCGCGTAATAGCGCGCCGTCGACCCGGCCGTGACTGGCTCGGCGGGGGCGCTGCCGTCCTGCGCCTGCACGTAGATTTCCTCCTCGCCGCTGCGATCCGAGACGTACGCCAAGCGCTTGCCGTCCGTGGACCATGCCACCTCGCGATCATGCGCATTCGATGATTGGGTGAGATTGCGCGTGACGCCATGCTCCACCGGCACCGTGAACACATCGCCGCGCGCGGCGATGGCCACGCGCTCGCCGCCGGGGCTGATCGCATGGCTTTCGATATTGTCGGCGGCGTTGACCGGCTGCGGGCGATTGCTGGTGCCGTCGACCGGCACCTCGATCAGCAGGGAGCGGTCCTGATCGCTGCGCGTGTCATACACGTGAAGCTCGCCTTGCAATTCGTAGACGATCTGGCCGCCGGCGTCCGCGCTCGGCCAGCGCACGTTCCAATCCTTGTAATGCGTCAGTTGATCGGTCTTGCGGGCGGCGATGTCGTAGCGATACAGGTTGAAGGTTCCCGTGCGGTCGGAATTGAAGTAGATCGCGCCGCCGATCCACATCGGATCGCGGTCGGTGTAGGTGCCGCTCGTCACTTGCACCAGCGAGGGGTGCGCCAGATCGAAAATATAGAGCTTATTGGCCCAACCGCCTTGGTAGCGCTTCTCACTGCGGAAATCCCGCCACAGACGCGAATATACGAGTTGCTTGCCGTCGGGCGAGAAATGACCGGCGCCGGACTGCGGCATGGGCAGCGCCTGCGCGGCACCGCCGGCGGCGGGGACCGTGTAGAGTTTGGCGTCCGTGCTCGAGTAACCGTCGCGCAATGAGCGGAACAGGATGGACTTGCCGTCGGGGGTCCAGCCGTAGACCTGGTTGTCGAAGCCCCAGCGCTCGACCAGGGGACCGCGCGCGGGATAGAAGGTCATCTGCTTCGGAGTTCCGCCGCCGGCCGGAATCACATAAACCTGCTCATCGCCGCCATACTGGCCGGTAAAGGCGATGGAGCGCCCGTCGGGCGAGAATTTGCCGAACAGCTCCAGCCCCGGATGCGAGGTGAGCCGCAGCGCGGTGCCGCCCTGATTTCCGACCGTCCACAGGTCCCCCGCATAGCTGAAAACGATGCGCTCGTTGCAGATGTCGGGAAACCGCAGCAGCTTCGTGGCCCCGGCCTGCGCGGCGAAGGCCAGCGAGACCAAGGCCGCGACTGCGAGTGCGGTGCGATAAGCCGGACGCATGCACGTTCTCCGGGGTATGCGGATCTATCGGCTTCGGTAGCGATCCGTGGCTAGAACCAGTTCATGCACGTTGCCTGGCTCGAACGCGGAATGTCCAGCGTCCCCGACGATGCGCAATTCGGCCTCCGGCCACACACGATGCAGGTCCCATGCGCTGGTCGCGGGGCAGACGACGTCGTAGCGGCCCTGCACGATGGTTCCGGGAATGTGCCGGATGCGCGCCACGTCGTCGAGCAATTGGGTTTCGCTGCGCAGAAAGCCGCGGTTCACGAAGTAATGGCACTCTATGCGGGCCACTGCAAGCGCGAATTGATCCTCGCCCCACTTCTTGACGTTGTCGGGATTGCTGCGCAGGAAGCTGGTGGAGGCCTCCCAGATCGACCAGGCGCGCGCGGCCGCCAGTGCGGCGCGCTGCTCATTGCCGGTGAGCCGCTTGTAATAGGCGCCCACGAAATCGTCGCGCTCATCCGGCGGAATCGCGTCGCGGTAAGGTTCCCAGCAATCGGGGAACAGTTCGCTCGCGCCATGCTGATAGAACCAGCGAATCTCGGCGTAGCGCAGCAGAAAGATTCCGCGCAGCACCAGCTCGCTCACCCGTTCGGGGTGCGCCTCGGAGTAGGCCAGCGCGAGCGTGCTGCCCCACGATCCGCCGAATACCAGCCAGCGCTCGATGCCGAGATGCTTGCGCAGCCGCTCGATATCCGCGACCAGGTGCCAGGTTGTGTTTTCGACCAGGCTGGCGCTGGGGCGGCTGCGGCCGCAACCGCGCTGATCGAACACGACGATGCGGTAGTGCTGCGGGTCAAAGAATTGCCGCGCGCGCTTATCGGAGCCGGCGCCGGGGCCGCCGTGTAAAAACACGGCCGGCTTACCCGCGGGGTTGCCGCATTCCTCATAGTAGATCTCATGGACATCGGAGACGCGCAGATGGCCGTGGCGAAACGGCTCGAGCGGCGGGTACAGTTCGCGGCGCGCGGGGGCCTCGCGCCGCACGCTGCCGCGCGCGACGGCTCGCACCGTGCTGCGCGCTGCGCTGCGTGCCGGACTGCGCTTTGCGCTGCGCGAGGGCGCCGCCGGTGATCGTGCCTTGGAACTCGAGCGGGCTTTTTGCGCGCCTTTTTTCTTCTTCATCGCCTGTAAGTCCTTCTTCTAGTCTTTTGCTCTCGGAATCATTGGGCCGAGCGGCCGTCCTCCGATCAAGTGCAGGTGTAGGTGGTATACCTCCTGGCCGCCATGCGCATTGCAGTTGATGATCAGCCGGTAGCCGTTTTCCGCTATTCCTTTTTCCCTGGCAAGATCGCGCGCCACGATGACCATGTGCCCGATCAAGGATTCGTCCTCGTCGGCGATGTCGTTGACCGTGGGGATCACTTTATTCGGAACGATGAGGATATGCACCGGTGCGGCCGGCCGGATGTCCAGAAAGGCGATGACCCGCGAATCGCGGTACACCACGGTGGCCGGTATCTCGCCGGCGATGATCTTTTCAAAAAGCGTAGGCATATCATATGCCTCCGATAGTTCCGGGAGCCCAAGAGTAGCAGGAACGGCAGTTGTCTCTGGGTTTCCGATAGCCGTGTGCCGTTGTGCATCGCAGCATTGTTGCGCGAAATGGTAATGGGAACGATTCTCATATAGAATCGCGTTCATGCTCACTGCGCCCACCACCGACGTGTTTAGCCCAGCTCATCCTCGGGCGCACGCCGATGAGATGCGGCTTGCCGATCTGCCCCCCGGCACGTGCGCGCGCGTGGTGTGCGTGTCGGCGGGCGATGCCTGCGGCCACGCCGAGCTGGGCAGGCGACTTGCGGAGCTGGGATTTCTGCCCGGCGAGGCCATACGCATAATCGCCAAGGGATTCATGGCGCGCGCGCCGATTGCGGTGAGAATCGGTACCGGCACCTTTGCCCTGCGATTATTCGAGGCTGCCTGCATTCGCGTGCGACTGGCGCAGCCGCAGCCGGGTTGATTGCATGGACGCCGTGCCGAGCACGCCGAGTCCTTTGGTCGCTTTGGTTGGAAACCCCAACTGCGGCAAGACCGCTCTGTTCAATATTCTCACCGGCAGCCGCCAGAAGGTGGCCAACTACGCCGGCGTTACGGTCGAGCGCAAGGAAGGCTCGCTGCTGACTCCCTCGGGACGGCGGGTGCGGGTCCTCGATCTCCCTGGCGCTTACAGCCTCGATCCGCTGACACCGGACGAGCAGGTCACCGCCGACGTCCTGCTTGGACGCCGCGCCGGCGAGCCGGCTCCCGACTTTGTGGTGTGCGTCACCGATGCGACCAATCTGAGGCAAAACCTGCGGCTGGTATTGAGCTTGAAGCGCCTAGGCCTGCCGATGGTGGTGGCGCTCAACATGACCGATATTGCGCGCCGCAAAGGCATCGCCATCGAACCTAAGCGGCTTGCCGCCGAATTGGGTGTGCCGGTTGTGGCCACCGTCGGCGTCAAGGCCGACGGAGTCCGCTCGCTGATCAAGGTACTGGATGCGGTCTCGATTCCCGCACAGGCGCATCAGGCCGTGATTTGGCGGACACCGTCGGCAGCGGATATCGAACACGATCAGGCGGAGGTGCGCCGGATTCTGGGGGCAATCGGAGGCGACCGGCTCGACGGTGTCACAGTGAGCGATCGCATCGACGCGGTGGTGCTGCAGCCGGTGCTGGGGCCGCTGATCCTCGCGCTGATCCTGTTCTTGGTTTTCCAGGCGGTGTTTGCCTGGGCGCAAGTGCCGATGGACGCGATCAAGACGGGTGTGGCGGCCCTCGGCGGGTGGGTGGGCGCCATTCTGCCGGCGAGTCTGTTCAAGGATCTGCTCGTCGACGGCGTGCTCGCCGGCGTCGGCAGCGTGCTGGTGTTCCTGCCGCAGATCATCATCCTGTTCTTCTTCATCTTGCTGCTCGAGGACTCTGGGTACCTGCCGCGCGCGGCATTCTTGCTCGATCGGGTGATGGGTAGCGTCGGCCTCTCCGGCCGCGCCTTCATCCCGCTGCTGTCGAGCTTCGCATGCGCCATTCCCGGCATCATGGCGACGCGCACCATTCAGAATCCGCGCGATCGCCTCGCGACCATCATGATTGCGCCGCTCATGACGTGTTCGGCGCGATTGCCGGTGTACGCGCTGATCATCGGCGCCTTCATCCCGAGGCGCACGGTCTGGGGCGGCCTGGAATTGCAAGGTGTGGTGCTGTTCGCGCTGTACATCCTCGGCGTCGTGGGTGCCATGGCGGTTGCGTACGTATTGAAGCGCGGCGGGCAGAGCGGGCGCCATCAGGCGCTGATGCTCGAGCTTCCCGCCTACCACTGGCCGAACCTGCGCAATCTCGGCATAGGCCTATGGCAGCGGGTGGAGATTTTTCTGACTCGCGTGGGCACCATCATCCTGGCGTTGATGGTGATCCTGTGGGCCTTGAGTTCATTTCCGGCGCCGCCGCCCGGCGCCACCGGCCCGGCGATCCAGTACAGCATCGCCGGGCACCTAGGCGCTTGGCTGGCGGTCATCCTTGCGCCCATCGGCTTCAATTGGCAGATATCGATCGCGCTGGTACCGGGTCTTGCGGCGCGCGAGGTCGCGGTCGGCGCTCTCGGCACGGTGTACGCGCTGTCCGCCACCGGCAGCGATGTCAGCGGCGCATTGACGCCGCTCATCGCCCAATCATGGAGCCTGCCGACGGCCTTGTCCCTGCTGGCCTGGTATGTATTCGCGCCGCAGTGCCTGTCGACGCTCGCGACCGTGAAACGCGAGACCAATTCCTGGCGTTATCCCATCATCATGGCGGCCTACATGTTTGCGCTGGCCTATGCGGGATCGTGGGTGACGTATCGCATCGCCCTGGCTCTGACGAGTTGAATGATGAGCAGCGTGCTCGATTATTTCTTGGTTGGCCTGGTGCTGCTGGCGAGCGCCGGCTACGCAATCCTCGCGCTGGGACCGCGCACCCTGCGCCCGCGATTCTATGCGGCGTCAAGCCGCCTGCTGTCGCGTGCGCCGGGCTGGCTGGGCCTTGGCGGAATCGCACAGCGATTGGAGGCCGCGAGCGGCAAGGCGGGGGGCGCCTGCGGCGGCTGCGACACGTGTGGATCGGAGCCTGCGGGGAGCACCGCTGCTGCAGGCGATGAAGTACGAATTTCCGTCTCCAAGATCGGTAAGCGCAGTTGAACAGCCGCGCCGGCTGAGGCGCATTACTGGCCCGTGAACTTGGGCAGACGCTTGCTGCGGAAGGCGAGTACCCCTTCCGCAAAGTCCTTGGTATCGCCGAGCTCGGCCTGGGCGATCTCCTCCAGCGCCAGCTGCTCTGAGAGCGTGTCCTTGGGCTGCGCATTGAAGATCGCCTTGATGCGCCGGAAAGCCTGCGTCGGACCGGATGCGAGGCGGCGGGCGATGAGCTCCGCTTGCTGCGCCAGGTCCGGATCATCAACGCAGGCCCAGATCAGTCCCCAGCTCAGCGCATCCGTGGCGGACAGTGGCTCGCCGAGCAGGGTCAGGCCCTTCGCGCGGGCGGTCCCCAGCATGCGCGGCAAATGGAAGGTGCTGCCTAGATCCGGCATGAGCCCGAGTTTGGGCGCGAACAATTGCAGGAACGTCGCCGAGCGGGCGGCGAGCACGATGTCGCCGATGAGCGCGAGGCTCATTCCCGCGCCGGCGGCAACCCCATTGACCGCGACCACCACCGGCATGCGAAGCCGGTACCAGGCCTCGACCATGGGGTTGAACTGGTCCCGCAATCGGGCACCGATGACCTGGCCCTGCGTGAGGCGCGCATCTTTCGTGAAGTCCTCGCCCGCCAGGTCGGCTCCGGAACAAAAACCGCGCCCGGCGCCGGTCAGCAGCACCGCGCGAATCTCGGCGTCCGCCTCGATCTGGGCGGCTGCCGCGCGCAAATCCTCGATCATCGCCAGGTTGAGCGCATTGAGCCGGTCCGGCCGATTGAGCGTGACATAGGCGATGCCGTCTCGATGCTCGAATTGGAGAGTTGAAAATTGCATGTCGGCACCGGTGCGATGGGTTGCGCCAGCATATGTCAGCGGCCCGGATTCTTCACCTGCGAAGGTGAGGCCGGGGCGCGCATGCGTGCCGGCACGCAGATGAGCCATAATGCCGGCGGATTCCGCGGTCACCCGAGTTCAATAATGCCCATTCCCTCGATGTTGAAAGGCCGGCTGCGATTGCCGGTCATCGGCGCGCCGATGTTCATCGTGTCCACTCCGGCGCTGGTGCTGGCCCAATGCAAGGCCGGCATCGTGGGGGCGTTTCCGGCGCTCAACGCGCGCCCGGCTGCGCAGCTCGATGATTGGCTGGCGCAGATCACCGAGGAGCTGGCGGCCTACGCCTGCGCGAACCCTCAGGCCAAGGTGGCGCCCTTCGCGGTGAATCAAATAGTGCATGCCAGCAACGATCGCCTGGAGCACGATGTGGCGGCGTGCGTGAAGCACCGGGTGCCGATCATCATCACCAGCCTGCGGCCGCCCGCCGAGGTGGTGGCGGCCGTGCACAGTTACGGCGGCATCGTGTTTCACGACGTCATCAACCTGCGCCACGCGGAGAAGGCCGCGGCGCAGGGCGTCGATGGCATCATCGCGGTATGCGCAGGAGCGGGCGGCCATGCCGGCGTGCTCAGTCCCTTCGCCCTGGTGAAGCAAATTCGCGAAATCTATTCCGGCGCCATCATATTATCGGGAGCGATGAGCACCGGCGCCGATGTACTCGCGGCGCAGGCGCTGGGCGCGGATCTCGCCTATCTCGGCACGCGCTTCATTGCCACTGCCGAGGCGAACGCCGGCAGCGATTACCAGCAGATGCTCATCGACAGTCGCGCCGAAGACATCGTGTACACCTCGCTGTTCAGCGGCGTCGCCGGCAATTACCTTCGCGGCAGCGTGGCGCTCACCGGCCTCGATCCCGACAAATTGCCGCAGGCGGACAAGACGAAAATGAATTTCGGCACGGGCGGGAACACGGAATTGAAGGCGTGGAAGGATATCTGGAGCGCCGGTCAAAGCGTCAGCGGCATTCACCAGGTCGAGAGCGTTGCGGCGCTCATAGAGCGCATGGCGGCTGAGTACCAAGCCACGCGCGCGCGGCTCGGAGCGGACGCAGGTGCGGACGCGTGCGTCTGAAGCCGGAGCAATTGCCTGGCGCGCTGGAGCGCGGCTTGGCGGCCGTGTACCTGGTATCCGGCGATGAGCCTCTGCAGGCCGGCGAGGCCGCTGATTCCATCCGCGCGGCGGCGCGGGCCGCCGGCCACATCGACCGCACGGTCTTCTTCATCGACCGGAGCTTTGCCTGGGACGATTTTCATCAGGCCACGCATTCACTGTCATTATTCGCCGAGCGCAGGCTATTCGAGCTGCGCATCCCGTCGGCTAAGCCCGACAAGGAGCGGTTGCTGGAGGTCGTGCTGAAGCCGCCTGCGGATGCGATCTGCCTGATCACTTGCGGCAGGCTCGACAAGAAGGCCGCGGACGCGCCCTGGGTACGCGAACTCGACAAGCATGGGGTTTGGGTTGCGGTTTGGCCGGTCGACACGGCCGCGCTGCCGGCGTGGTTGCAAGCACGCGCGCGCGCATTGCGGCTCGAGATCGAGCCGGCGGCGGCGACGCTCATCGTCGATCGAGTCGAGGGCAATTTGCTGGCCGCCAAGCAGGAACTGGAGAAACTGCGGCTGCTTAGCGGCGGCGAACGCATCACCCAGGATCTGGTGCAGCGCTCGGTCGGCGACAGCGCCCGCTATGATGTATTCCAGATGGCTCAGGCGGCCGCCGCCGGCGATGCATCCCGGGCTCTACATGTTCTCTTGGGCCTGAAGAGCGAAGGCGTGGAGCCGCCGCTCATTTTATGGGCGCTGGTGCGCGAGCTGCGCGGACTGTGGCAGGCGCAGGAAGGCGATCGGCTGCGCTCGAACTCGCGCAGCGGCTGGAATCTCGCGGCTGCGCCGTCGCCGCAGGCACGATCGCGCCTTGGCAAGATTCCCTTGCGGCGCCTGCTCATGCAGGCGAGCGTCACGGACAAGGTCATCAAGGGGCTGGCGCCGGGCGATGCGTGGACCGCGCTGACCGGATTGGCTGCGGCCCTGGCCGGCGCTTTGCAAGCCCCGGCGCTTTCAGGCAGGGTAGCTTCATGAATCCCATGGGAATATTCGGCGGCACATTCGATCCAATTCATTATGCTCATCTGCGCACGGCCTTCGAGCTGCAACAGGCACTGCGCTTGAAGGAGATCCGATTCCTGCCGGCGGGAAATCCGCCGCACCGCGATCAACCAGTCGCCGACGCCCTGCTACGGCTGAAAATGGTCCAGTTGGCGACCGCCGGTCAGCCAGGTTTCGTGGTGGACGATCGCGAAGTTCGCAAGGCAGCGCCGGCCTATTCGGTCGAGACCCTGGCGGAGCTGCGCCATGAGAACCCGGACCGCAGCCTGTGCCTCATCGTCGGCATGGATGCATTCCTGGGGCTGCCTAAATGGCATCAGTGGCGGGAGTTGCTGCAGCTCGCTCACCTGGTGGTGGCGCACCGGCCCGGGTGGCGCGCGCCGGGCATGGGTCCGCTGGGTGAACTGCTGGTCGACCGCGGCACCGGCCGAATCAGCGACCTGCATGAAAACCGCGCGGGATGCATCTATATTCATGCGGTGACGCAACTGGAGATCTCCTCGACGGAAGTGCGCCAGCTCATCAGTATGGGCCGCGATCCGCGCTTCCTGATGCCGGATTCGGTGCGTACGCTTATCCTTGATACACTGTGTTATTCCAAATCACGGACACCGTAGTGCCAGTCAACAAAACGACCACAACCGACAAGACCAAGACGAAGAAGAAAGCCGCTCCGCGCAGACCCAAGGCGGGCGCAACAGCAACCGACAAGCGCAAAGCCGCCGCAAAGGGCCAATCCCCCGCCAAACCCTCTCTGAAAGGTGTCGTGACCGGTGCCTTGGCCGACATGAAGGCGTTGGCGGTCACGGTGCTCGACGTGCGCGGCCTGACCGACGTGACCGACTTCATGGTCATCGCCAGCGGCACCTCCGACCGGCACGTGCGCTCGGTCGCGCAGCGGGTGGTGGAGAAGACCAAGGAGGCGGGTTTCCGGCCGCACGGGGTGGAGGGCCAGCAGGACAGCGACTGGGTGCTGATCGACTTGAATGAAATGATCGTGCACGTCATGTTGCCGCGCGTGCGGGAATTCTACGGACTCGAAAAACTGTGGGACATCACGGCAACGAAACGCGCCGCGCGCGCCTGAGCATCCCCTCTCGCCCATGAAGTGCCGCTTGATTGCCGCCGGCACGCGCCTGCCCGATTGGGTCAACGCGGGATTTCGCGAATACCAAAAACGCTTGCGCGCGCCATTGACTCTCGAATTGCTGGAGATCCCGGTCGCCACGCGGCGTGCCGGCGAGAATCCGCAGCGCGCCGTCGCGCATGAGGGCGCGGCCATGCTGGAGGCCTTGGGCCGGGACGACTATGTGGTCGCGCTCGAGCTTTCCGGGAAATCGATGAGCACAGTTGAGCTCAAGGATTGGCTGGCGCAGCGTCTCGAGGACGGCCGTGCGCTCGCACTGCTCATCGGCGGACCCGATGGCCTGGCGCCGGCGTGCCTGCAGAGGGCCAACTACCTGTGGTCGCTGTCGCCTCTGACCCTGCCGCATGCACTGGTGCGGATCGTAGTTGCCGAGCAGCTCTACCGGGCCATGAGCTTGCGCGCAGGCCACCCCTATCACCGGGCCTGAGCCGCAGCGCCTCGCCGGGGCCGCATCGCCGCGCTTAACAACCGAAGGTTCGGTATCCTTCGAGCATGTGGGAGTTTGTCTACCTGGCCTCGGGGTCACCGCGGCGCCGCGCACTGCTTCAGCAAATTGGGGTTCCTTTTCAAGTGCTTGGCGTCTCCGTGGACGAACGCCCAAAGCCCGATGAAACGGCTCTCGCCTATGTGACCCGCTTGGCTGCAGCGAAAGCTGCGGCCGGTTGGCAGCAGAGCCTTCGATGCGCGTCCTTAAACCCCCCCGTGCTGGCGGCCGATACAGCGGTGGTGCTGGATGGTCGGATACTCGGGAAACCGGCGCATCGAGCCGATGCCCTCGACATGCTGCGGCAGCTCTCCGGCCGCACCCACGAGGTGTTGACCGGAATCGCCGTGGCCACGCAGCGCGGACTCGAATCGCGCCACAGCCGCAGCGAGGTGACCTTTCGCGCGATCAGTGATCTTGAGGCGCTGGCCTATTGGGACTCGGGCGAGCCCTGCGACAAGGCAGGCGCCTACGCCATCCAGGGCCGTGCGGCGATATTCGTCGCGCACTTAAGCGGCAGCTTCTCCGGGGTCATGGGATTGCCCTTGTACGAAACGGCGCATCTGCTCGCCGAGGCGGGCGTGCCGCACTGGCTGCAAGAGCCGCAGGCACCATGAGCACCGAGATCCTCATCAACGCCAGCACTCACGAGGCGCGCGCGGCGGTGGTCGAGAACGGGGTGCTGCAGGAGGTATTTCTCGAACGCCCCAGCCGTCGCGGCCTGATCAGCAATATCTACAAGGGACGCGTTTCGCGGGTGCTGCCGGGCATGCAGGCGGCATTCATCGAGATCGGCCTGGAGCGCACGGCGTTTTTGCACGCCTCGGACATTCTCGACGCGCGCCACGCCGGCACCGGGCTCGAGACGCCGCGCAACGAAAGCATCCGTTCGCTGGTGGCCGAGGGCGATGAGATTCTGGTGCAGGTCGTGAAGGATCCGCTGGGCACGAAGGGAGCCCGTCTCACCACCTACATCACCCTGCCGTCGCGCTACCTGGTGTACATGCCCAAGGGGCAGGGCGTCGGCATATCGGCGCGGATCGAGGACGAGGGCGAGCGCGAGCGCCTGCGCGGCGCGGTGCAGTCCGGCATGGATGCGGTGGAGAACGCCGGCTATATCGTGCGAACGGCCGCGGAGGATGCTCAGGCCGCCTCGCTGCTCAGCGATATGACCTACTTGCGCAAGCTGTGGGAGTTCGTGCGCCACAAGGGCCTGCGCACTCAGCCGGGGAATTTGGTGCATGCCGACCTGCCGCTGCACCTGCGCATCTTGCGCGACCTGGTGCGGCCCGATGTGGATCGGGTGATGATCGACCAGGCGAGCGCATACCGGGAGATGCAGGAGTTTGCCCGCACCTTCATGCCGGACACTCTGCCGCGACTGGAACTGTATGCAGACCCGCGGCCGGTGTTCGAGCTGCACCATGTCGAGGAGGAAATCCAGAAGGCCTTGGACCGCAAGGTGCCGCTCAAGTCGGGCGGGTATCTGTTCATCGATCAGACCGAGGCCATGACGACGATCGATGTCAATACCGGAGCCTTCGTCGGCCATCGGAATCTGGAGGAAACCATATTCCGCACCAATCTCGAAGCGGCGGTGACCATCGCCAGGCAGCTGCGCCTGCGCAATCTCGGCGGCATCATCATCATCGATTTCATCGACATGGAGGAGGCGGATCATCGTCGGCAGGTGATTCAAGCGCTGGAGCGGACCCTGGCCGACGATCACGCAAAAACCAGCATTTCCTCCGTATCCCCTCTCGGCCTGGTCGAGATGACGCGCAAGCGCACGCGCGAAAGCATGGAACACTTGTTGTGCCGGGCTTGTCCTACCTGCGAGGGGCGGGGATACGTCAAGACGGCGGAGACGGTTTGTTATGAGGTGTTTCGCGAGATCGTGCGCCAATCGCGGCAGTTCGAGTGCCAGCAATTGATGGTGCTGGCGCACCAGGACGTGATTGAGCGGCTGCTCGACGAGGAGTCCTCCGCGCTGGGCGAGCTGGAACTCATCACGGGCAAGCCCATCCGCCTGCAAACCGAAGCGCTGTATGCCGTCGATCAGTATGACGTCGTGTTGATGTAAATGAACGTGCGCAAGCCCTTTAAGGTCCTGCTGTACTGTTGCGCGGGATTGGCGGCGCTGCTGCTGATCGGCGTGCTGGCGATCACGATTGCGCTGAACCGTGTACCTAAATACCAGGCCGAGATCAAGGATTGGGTGCACCGCCAGACCGGATACAACATCCGCTTCGCGCGCGTCGCGCCGGCGTTCCACTGGTACGGACCGGGGCTTTATTTTGCGCAACTGGAGTTGCGCTCCAAGGACGATCGCCGGGTGCTGGCGCGCGCGGCGAGCGGGCGCATTGCGGTCGACCTGTCGCAGCTGTTCCGCGGCGGCAAGCTGTTCGCCGAAAGGATCGAGCTCGACGCGCCGAATATCGGGATCACGCGCCTGGGGCCGGACAGCTTCGCGCTGGCCTCCGAGATCGAGCTCGGCGGCGGGGATGCTTCGATCGCGAAGCTCACCCTGGACGATTTGCCCGCCGGCCGGGTGGCGATCCGCGCAGGAGTGCTCAGCATCCAGAATTGGAATGCGGCGCTGCCGGAACTCGTGCTGCAGCAGGTCGATCTGGACCTGCGCCGCGACGGCTCCGGCGCCGCGTTTACCTTGAGCGCGCATCTGCCGGCGGTTCTCGGCGGCATTTTGACCGTGGCCGGCAGTGCGAGCGGCATCGGCGATTTGCCGACATTGAGCTGGCGCGCGCTGGCCCGCGCCCGCGAGATTTCCTTTCCCGGATGGCGCAAGCTGTTTCCCGACGACTTGGGCAGGTTGGATTCGGGTAGCGGCGCATTCGAATTGGCCGCGCGCGGGCAGGGCTCGACGCTGGCGAGTGCCGATCTAGCCTTCAATGCGACCGATTTCGCGACGCTGCTGCCGGGCGGCGGCCGCACCAAGTTCGAGCAGATCGACGGCGCGCTGACCCTGACCCACGTGGGCGAACGCTGGACCTTGCTCGGCCGTCGCGTTCACACGGTGCTCGCAGGGCATCGCGATCCTGAATCCGCATTCGATGTCACCTGGCGGGCCGGCGATGCGGGATTGTTGGAGCTGCGCGCGCGCGCGAGCTATCTACGCATCGACAGTCTGTTGCCGCTCGCCTGGCTGCTGCCGCAGCAGGACGTCCGGGAGCGGCTGCGCGACAGTGCGCCGAGCGGCGAATGGAGCGATGCGTATTTCGAGCTCATGCGCCCAACCGTGAACGATCCTTGGCGGATGCAGGTTTGGGCGGCATTTCGCGGCGCGGGCTTCGCACCGGTCGGGCGCGCGCCGGGCTTGCGGGACTTGAGCGGCAAGCTGGTCGGCACCGAGACCGGCGGCCGCATCGAGATCGATTCGCACAGCGCGATATTCACCTGGCCGGGGCAATTCCCGCTGCCCGTCGAGCTGCAGACCCTCAAGACCACTCTGTACTGGAAGCGCAGCGCCGATCAATTGTTGGTGGCAACGCCGGACATTGAGATCGGCAATCAGGACGCGCAGTTGCGCGGCAAGGCTGCGTGGCAGCAGCCGGCCGACGGCAGCTCGCCGATCCTGACGCTGGCGTGCACGGTGGACAACGGTAATGTGGTGAATGCGCGCAATTACCTGCCACGCGAGCTGCTGCCGCCGGCGGTCTTTGCGTGGCTGGACCGCGCCTTCGCTGCCGGGCGGATGGCGCACGCCGAGGCAGTGATCCAGGGACCGATCCGCCACTTTCCGTTTCGCGACGGCGACGGCCTGTTTCTGGTGCGCTTAGGGGTGGAGGGCATGACGCTCGACTACTTCGACGGCTGGCGGCCGCTGGAGGACCTCGCGTTGCAGGCCGAGTTTCGCAATCAGGGTCTGAGCGTGCGGCTGGTGAGCGGGCGGCTCGGCGGCTTGAAACTCACGAGCGGAGAGGCGCGCTTTGCGGATTTCAATACCGGCGAGCTGGAGGTGCACGCCGCCGCCGGCGGCGATGCCGCGGAGGCGCTCAACTATCTGCGCGCGACGCCGCTGGACGCCATGGCGGAGAACGCATTCTCCGCGGTCGAGGCGAAAGGGCCGCTCGACTCCAAGGTCACGCTGTTGCTGCCGTTCAAGCAATTCGATCAGCGGCAGGTGTTGGTGAACCTGCATCTGGGCGGCGTCACGCTGAATCGCATGGGCTCCACTCTCGCGGCCAGCGAATTGGTCGGCGACGCGGATATCGAGGGCGCGCAGGTGGCGCACGCGGAGCTGCGCGGCCGCGTACTGGGGGGAGCTTTCCAGATGACGGCGCGTGCGCCGCGCGGCCGGCCACTGACGCGCACGCAGCTGGATTTTCGGGGCAGCTTGAGCGGCGAGGCACTGCACGCGGCGCTGGGACTGCCCGCAAGCGTCGGAGTCAAGGGACAAACCGACTGGCATGGGGTCCTCAAAATGGCGCCCGACCCGGAGCGCGAGCGCTCGTTGCGCGTGACCGGGAGTTTGGCGGGGCTGCAGATCGACCTGCCGCAGCCTTTGGCCAAGCCCGCAGGCAACGCCATGCCCTCCTGGGTCGAGGCGCAGTGGCCCGCGGGCGCCGCGACGCAGATTCACTTCGCCCTAGGCCAGGTGGTGCGCGGCGCACTGACCCTGGAAAACGATGCCTCGGGACCCAAGTTGGGACGAGCCGCGCTCATGTTCGGCTCGGCCGAGCCAAGCTTGAGCGATTCGCAGATCATCAGCGTGGGCGGCTCGATCGAGCGCCTGGATCTGGCCGGGTGGCTCAAGCTCAACGCGCTGGCGAAGAACGCCAAGCCCCTGGCGGAGTACCTGCACAGCGTCAGGCTCGATGTCGGACAGCTGGACTATCTGGGCTTCTCCTTCATGGACCTGGCCCTGGATGTGAGCGTGAGCGAGTCCGGTTTGCGCGTCACCGTCGGCGGGCCGAATGTCGCGGGCACGCTGACTCTGCCGATCGGCGCGGACACGCCCTGGAACCTGCACTTCGACCGCCTCAAGTTCGTCGATGGGCCGGCTGACGGAACCGGCGCCGGCGCGCAGAGCGATACGGATCCGCGCAGCATTCCGGCGATCATCTTCGATGCCGCGCAGTTGAGCTTGGACGATCGGCAGTTCGGCGACGTGCACGCGACGCTGACGAAGCTCGACGACGGGGTCGGCCTGAAGCAGTTGAGCATGAGCAGCCCGGTGTACAGCGTGGATGCGAAGGGAGAATGGCGCGGGCCCAATGCGGGGCTGGGCCACGTCGAGGGGAAGCTGATCAGCACCGATGTCGGCGGCACCTTGAAGCAGCTGGGCTACGCCAAGGTCATCGACGCGAAGACCGGGCGGCTCGATTTCGACATGAATTGGGTGGGCGCGCCGACCGCCGACTCGCTCAGCCAGGCGGTGGGCCACGTGCAGATCGCGCTCAACCACGGACAAATCGCCGGGCTCAAGCCGGGCGCGGGCCGGATGCTGGGCCTTGCCAGCGTGGCGGAGCTGCCGCGGCGCTTGGCCTTGGATTTCAGCGATCTGACCGACAAGGGCTTCGCCTTCGATACCATCCGCGCCGACTTCGATTTGCGCGGCGGGAATGCCTATACGGACAATGTGCTGGTCAAGGGACCTGCGGCGGAGATCGGATTAATCGGCCGTGTCGGCTTGAAAAACAAGGATTATGACCAAACTGCAGTGGTAACGGGCAACCTGGGCTCATCGCCGTTGCCGCTTGCGGGCTTCGTTGCAGGTCCGGTCGTCGGCGCGGCCGTGCTGCTGTTCACGCAGGTGTTCAAACAGCCGCTGAAGGGCCTGGTACGAGGGTATTATCGAATTACGGGTGGTTGGGACAATCCAACCGTGGAACGAATCAAGAGCGCAGACGCGGCCACCGCGACTGCAGAGGCGCCGAAGTAAATGGGCCGAGTTGCCGCCATTCAAATGACCTCGAGCCACATCGTCGCGGACAACCTGTTGGTTGCCGGGGAGTTGTTGGAGAAGGCCAAGGACTCAGGAGCCGCAATCGCGTGCCTGCCGGAGAATTTTTCCTTTATCGGCCTGCAGGACGCCGACAAGCTGCAGGTAGCCGAACCTGACGGCGAGGGGCCGGTGCAGGCGTTCCTGCGCGACACCGCGCGGCGCTTGAAGCTGTGGATCCTCGGCGGCACGACGGTGCTCAAGGGTGATTCGCCGGCGCGCGTGGCCAATGCCTCCTTGTTGATCGATGCCGACGGCAAACGGGTGGCGCGTTACGACAAGATCCATCTATTTGACGTCAGCATCCCGGGCCGCAATGAGCGCTACCTGGAATCGACCCACGTCACGCCCGGCCGCAAGGTGGTGATTGCCGACACGCCGGTCGGCAAGCTGGGCCTTTCGGTGTGCTACGACATGCGGTTTCCGGAGTTGTACCGCGAGCTGGTGGCGCAGGGCGCCGAATGGCTGGCCATGCCGGCGGCATTTACCGTGCCGACGGGGCGGGCCCATTGGGAGACGCTGCTGCGCGCGCGCGCGATCGAGAATCTTTGCTACGTGGTCGCGCCTGCGCAGAGCGGCACGCATTCCAGCGGACGCGAGACCTATGGCGATACCCTGATCGTCGATTACTGGGGGCAGGTGGTGTCGCGTCTGGCGAAGGGCAGCGGTGTGATCACGGCGGAACTCGATCTTGCCAAGCAGTCGGAGACACGCGCGCGATTCCCCGCCCTCGACAACCGGCAACTGGGCCTGTCCACCCTGGCGGTGCTCACGTGAGTGCTGTCCCGGCGAGCACCGTGCCCACATTCGAAATAGCCGAGAGAACCATCCTGGCGCCCTCGGGGCTGGATGAAGGCAGGTTGTCGAACGTATTGGCCACGGTGATGAGCCGCGGCGTGGATTACGCCGACTTGTATTTCCAACTGTCGCGCGAGGAATCGTGGTCGCTGGAGGACGGCATCGTCAAGGATGGCTCGCACAGCATCGAGCAGGGCGTCGGCGTACGCGCCATCAGCGGCGAAAAGACTGGTTTCGCGTACACCGACGAAGTGTTGCTGCCTGCGCTGGTGGAGGCCTCGAACGCGGCCCGGGCCATCGCCCGAAGCGGCGGCAGCAGCGCGGTGAGGGCATGGCAGCGCCCGCTCACTCATCGGCTGTATTTGCCCATCGATCCTTTGGACACGATTCGCGACGAGGACAAGGTGGCGTGGTTGATGCGCATCGATGCCGAAACGCGGCGCATCGACCCACGAGTCAAGCAAGTGATGGCGTCGCTGGCCGCGGTGCATGAGGTGATCCTGATCGCCTCGAGTGACGGCATCTTGACGGCGGACGTGCGGCCGTTGGTGCGCGTCAATGTCTCGGTGATCGTCGAGCAGAACGGCCGGCGTGAGCAGGGCTACAGCGGCGGCGGCGGACGCTTCGGCTTGGATGAGCTGCTGCGCGGCGATGAACCCTTCCGGCACGGGCACGAAGCGGTGCGCCAGGCACTGGTGAATCTCGAGGCCGTGGCGGCGCCCGCCGGCTCCATGACCGTGGTGCTGGGTCCCGGCTGGCCGGGCATCCTGCTGCATGAAGCCATCGGCCATGGGCTGGAGGGCGACTTCAACCGCAAGGGCACCTCCGCGTTCTCGAACCGGATCGGTGAAAAAGTCGCGGCCGAGCAGATCACCGTGGTGGATGATGGAACGCTCGGGCGGCGCCGCGGCTCGTTGAATGTGGACGACGAGGGTACCCCGACGCAGTGCACGGTGCTGATCGAGAACGGCGTGTTGCGCGGCTACATACAGGACAAGATGAACGCGCGGCTGATGGGGCAGGCGGCGACCGGCAACGGACGGCGCGAGTCATTCGCGCACATGACTCTGCCGCGCATGACCAACACCTATATGCGCGCGGGCTCGCATGCACCGGAGGAAATCATCGGCTCGGTGCAGAAAGGGCTGTACGCCGTGAATTTCGGCGGCGGCCAGGTGGACATCACCTCGGGGAAGTTCGTGTTCTCGGCGAGCGAGGCATACCTGATCGAAAACGGCAGGATCGGCGCACCCGTCAAGGGCGCGACGCTCATCGGCAACGGGCCGGATGTGCTGACCCGGGTCAGCATGGTGGGCAACGACATGAAGCTCGACGGCGGGGTCGGGACGTGCGGCAAGGAAGGCCAGTCGGTGCCTGTCGGAGTGGGGCAACCCACACTGCGCATCGATGCGCTCACCGTGGGCGGAACCGGCTAACAGGCACCGTTGCCGGCCTGCAGGCTGGGGGCCTGCTTTGCGATCTGCGCGGCCAGCTGCTCCAGGGCCGCTTGGTGTCCCCTCGCCAGTGCCGGATAGCCGTCGCTCACCGGAATGCGGATCGAGCTTCGGCAGGAAATCTTTTGCGCCGCTGCGCCGTTAACGCTCAAGGTCCATACCGCATCGATCAGCGCGTACTGGCCGGGGACGGAGTCGAAGCGCTGAACATCGACCGTGACCCGGACGGCCGCGAAATCGGGCGCCCATAGCCGCGCGAGGTCCAACGCCAGCGCAGTGCGAATCTCATCGCCCAGGGGCGCGATCCAGCGCTCGCTCTCGAGCAATGTCATCGATCCGTCGGAACGCCGGATCGCCAGCTGCGGTTGGTCGACCTGGCTCGGTATGGTCACCATTAGCAGTGCAGGCCCCAGGGCGTTGGCGCTGTCAGGCGCGGTGCGTGTGGCCGGCGGGATCAGGGTCAAATACTGCGTAGGCGTGGACGAGCACGCCGCCAACAGGGTCGCGCACAGCGCCGTGAGCAGTTGCGCCGTGAGCCGCCTCATCGCGGTGGACTCGGCGCAGGCGCCGCAACATCGCCTGGTGCGGCAAGCTCGGGCGGCAAGTCCTTGGGCTTGCCGCGGATCAGCGACTCCGGATGCCGGGAAAGATACTCGGTCAACACCCGCAAGGAGCGTGCCGAGCGGCGCAGCTCATCGAGCGTGCGCTGGACGTCTTGCCGCAGCGGCGACTCTCCCGACAAGACATCGGTGGCCGCCTGGATGGTCTTGCGGGCATCGGCCAATGTGCGGCTCGCGTCCGGCAGAATGGTCTTGTTCAACTGGTCCAGCGAGCCTTTCAGCTCCGAGAGATCCTGGTCCAGATGCTGGCCGATGGAGTCGAAGGGGATCTTGTCGATCTTGGCCACGATGTCCGAGATCTCCTGTTGCACATTGTCGAGCGCACCGGGGGCCGTCGGTATCTGAATCGGCTGCGCGCTGCCGTCGAAGGCCACCTTGGCCGCGCGTGGCAGGAAGTCGATTGCGATATAGAGCTGCCCGGTGAGCAGATTGCCATTGCGCGCCTGGGCCCGCAGTCCGCGCCCCACCATGTCGGTCATCATCGCGGCGATTCGCCGGCTTCTTTCCTGCGGCTCGCTGGTCATTTCATCCTGAAACACGCGCCCCAGGAGCAGCGGGTAGATCACCGCGCCGACGATGATGGGAAAGTGCTGCGTCTTGGGATCGTAGTCGATCGATATCGACAACACCTTGCCGATCTCCACGCCGACGAATTCAACCGGGGCATTGACGCTCAAGCCGCGCAGGTCCTTCTCGAACTTCATGGAGATGTACAGGGGCACGCCCTTGGGCTTCTCCATCGCCGTGCTTTCGTCCTTGAGCAGCTCGAAGCGCATCCCCGCGGCAGCCGGAGCCCGCTCATTTTGCGCCCAGGGAGGATCGTAGAATGCGATGCCGCCCGCGGCAACGCTGGCGAGGGACTGGGTGCTGAGCTTGAAGCCGTCCGCGCCCAGCGAGACGTCGATGCCGCTGGCATTCCAGAAGCGCGTCGATCGCGTGACATAGCGGTCATTCGGCGAGTCGATGAAAACCCCGATCGTGACTCCCTGGCCGTCGGAATCGAGCGCGTAGCTCACAACCTGTCCCACCTTCAATCGACGATAGTACACGGGCGAGCCCAGGTCGAGCGATCCTAAGTTATCGCTATGCAGGGTGAACTGTGTGCCGTGGGAGGCGCTGGTGACCGGGGGCGGCTCCTCGAGGCCGGTGAAAGTGGTTGCCTTGTGGCCGCCCTTGCCGGGATCGGCGCCGATGTAGGCGCCCGATATGAGGGTGCCGATTCCGGAGATGCCGCCCAAGCCCACTCGCGGCCTGACCACCCAGAAGCGGGTGTCGCTGCGGGCGAACATGCTTGCCGAGCGGTGCAGATCGATCGAGACGATGACGTGGCTCAGATCGTCGCTCTCCTTGATCCCCGTCACGGTGCCGATTGGCACATCCTTGAACTTGACCTGGGTCTTGTCGACCTCCAATCCTTCCGCCGTCTGAAAGAACACGTGGATCTCAGGTCCTGCGCTGATGACATGGCGTGCCAGCAGGGACAGGGCGATCAAGGCGCAGACGATCGGCACGATCCACACCAGCGGCAGATGCCAGCGGGTGCGCGTGACAATGGGCTGGCCGGCCACGATCGGTTCCTCCGCCATCAGCCCCGCCTCGCGCGCCGGTCCCACAGCAGCCGCGGATCGAAGCTCAAAGTAGCGAGCATGGTCAGAACGACCACCAGGCCGAAATACAGGATGCCGATGCGCGGCTCTGCCTCGCTCAAGCCGCGAAATTTCACCACGGCGGTCACCAAGGCGACCACCAGCACATCGAGCATCGACCAGTAACCGACCAGCTCGAGCATGCGGTACAGGCGCACGAGTTGCGCCGAACCCGACGGCGCGCGCCGCTGAGCGTTCACCAGCAGGGCGGCCAATGCAACGATCTTGGTCGACGGGATCACGATGCTGGCGACAAAAATGAGCGCGGCGATGCCCTGCGAACCGTTTTTCCAAAAATCGATCAATCCGGACATGATGGTGTTGTCGGTTCCGCCATGGCTGTCTCCGAGCGATCGGGTGTGCATGACGGGCAGCACATTGGCGGGAACGTAGGCAATGATGCCGGCGATCAAGAACGCCCAGGTGCGCGACAGGCTATACGGCTTGCGCGAGCGGATCTCGGCATCGCAGCGCGGGCATTGTGCGTCATCGCCGCCCGCTTCGCAGACCAGCCCGCAGACCCGGCAGCCGATGAAGCCCGCTTCCGCCGCGCGCGCCAAGGCTTTCATGATGCGGCGCCAGCGATCTCGACCCAGAGCGAGCGCACGTCGCGATGCACGGTGCCTATCAACAGAACCACCAGCCCGGCCATCGCCCACATGCCGATGCCGATGTGCACATGCAGGATGCTCTTCATCTTCACCACCGACACCAGCGCCGCCAGAAGCGCGACTTCGACCATGCTCCAGGGATATAGGTGCTCCCATAAATGCATGAGCGGGTTGAACAGGGGCGCGCGCCTGCCGGCCTGGGCGAACAGCAGCAGCCAGCACAGCGAGGCGATCTGCAGAGCCGGGACCACGATGATCGCCAGCGCCACCACGACGGCAATCGGCGCGGCGCTGGCATCGGCCATGGACAGCACCGAACCCAACAATGTGGTTTCATGGTGCGCTCCGTTCAAGGTGATCCCGATCACCGGAAAGACATTGGCGATGATGTACAGGATGGCTGCCGCCAGCGACAGCGCCAGCAGGTGCTGCACATTCAGGCCGGTGCGCAGCAGCACGCTGCCGCAACGGCCGCAGGCGGCTTGCTCTCCGCGCGCGAGGGTGGGACGCTCGGATAGCGTGTCGCAATTGACGCAGGCGATGAGCCCTGGATAGGTGCGCATGTGCGGCTACGATAGCACGGAGCCGCCTCGATTAAGCCTTCGATTAAGCCGAAACGGAGGACGCGTTGTAAGGCTTACGGTAATCTTGCGATCTCGCACCAGGAGACCCGACCATGAAATATCGTTTGGCGGCATTCGCCATTGGCGCGGCCGCGGCCTTGAGCTGGGGAGCCCAGGCGGCTGCGAATGCGGCGCAGGAGTTGGGCCTGCCGGCCGATGCGGCGGCGGCCATGCAAGGCATCGATGCGCAGCGCATCCGCGCGCACGTGCGCTTTCTGGCGGATGATTTGCTCGAGGGACGCGGCACCGGCACCCGCGGTGGGGACATCGCGGCCAACTACATTGCGGCGCAATTCGCGCTTTACGGGCTCAAGCCGGCCGGCGACGATGGCAGCTATCTGCAGAAAGTGGCATTCACGGGTGTGCATACGCAGCCTGCGAGCGTCGTCGCCCTGGTGCCTGCGAACGGCGATGCGATGACGCTGAAGCTCGGCGAGGACTACGTCACCAGCAATCAGACGCAGACCGAGTCTGTCGATATCGACGCTCCGATCGTGTTCGTAGGTTTCGGAATCGAAGCGCCCGAATACCGCTGGAACGACTACAAGGGGGTGGACGTCAAGGGCAAGGTGGTCTTGCTGATCGTGAACGAGCCGCCGTCGAAGGACCCGAAGTTCTTCGCCGGCGAAGCGCTGACCTACTACGGAAGATGGATGTACAAGTTCGAGGAGGCCGCGCGCAAGGGCGCGGTCGGCGCGCTGATCATTCACCGCACGGATCTGGCGAGCTATCCCTGGACCGTGGTGCGCAATTCGTGGAGCGGCGAGCAGGTGTACCTGGCGAACGATCGGGATCCGAAGCTCGAGGCGGCATCCTGGATCCATCTGGAGGTGGCGCGGCGCCTGTTTGCCGCCTCCGGCCTCAAGCTCGACGAGATGATCGCGGCTGCCGGCACGCGCGGCTTCAAGGCTCGGGAATTGCCGGTGCGCTTCAAGGCGCACATTGCGAGCAGCGTGCGCAACTTCGATTCCTATAACGTGCTGGCCCTGTTGCCGGGCAGCGTTGCGGGGCCGGCTCAGCAAGCGGTGGTGTATTCGGCGCATTACGACCACTTAGGGCTGGATCCGAATTTGAGCGGTGATAAAATTTACAACGGCGCCGTCGATAACGGCACCGGCTGTGGGATTCTGCTGGAGCTCGCGCGCGCGTTTGCAGCGTCCGGCGCGCCCCCGCCGCACCCGGTGTTGTTCGCCGCGGTCACCGCGGAGGAAAAAGGATTGCTCGGGTCGAATTATCTGGGCAAGCACCTGCCGGTGCCGGCGGCGCAGATTGCACTGGACCTGAATTACGACGCGATCCTGCCGGTAGGCATTCCCGAATCCGTGACCGTGGCCGGCGCGGAGCGCACCACCTTCTATCCGACCGTCGAGAAGACGGCGGCGGCCTTCGGCTTCGAGATCCAGCCCGATGCGGAGCCGGGCGCCGGCCACTATTACCGCTCGGACCATTTCAGCATGGCGCGTGCCGGCATCCCGGGGTTCTCGATCAATAGCGCGACGAAGTTTGCCGGGCATACGATCGAATGGGGCAAGCAGCAGCACGACGAGTACACCGAGAAGCACTACCACCAGCCCAGTGACGAGTATCGCGCCGACATGGACTTCACCAGCGACGCGGAGCTCGCGAAGTTCGGCTTCGCGCTGGGCTGGCAGGCGTTGACTGCGCAGAGCACGGTGAGCTGGCTGCCGGGCGATGAGTTCGAGGCGCAGCGGCTGCGCAGCGCCGCCGCGCCCTGAGCCTCGCGGCGATGCGTCATAACGTGACCGGCACCGGATAGCGTGCGCCAGGTCGCACTGAGCGGGCGCGGGTGCCGGTAGTCTGCCGCTTGAGTACCACTGTCGACGGAGCTGCGATGGCCGACAATTCAATGACGGGGACCTTTCAGGTCACCCTGCCTGAGGATCTGCTGACCGAAGCGAAACGGGTGCCAAAGCCCAAAAACGAGCAATTGCACGTCGAGGGTTGGCGAAATTCCTGGCTGTCCCGGGTGGCTGAGATGCTGGTCGGCAAGGATTAGCAGCCTCCCCCAACCGGCGTCGGCTGCGTTGCCCGGCCAGCACGCGCGGCTTTAAGTTAAATTTCGCGGGTTGCGGCGCTGCGTCGGCGTTATTATGCCGGACAGAGGTCACATTGCATGCGTCTGTCGCGGCCGATTTACGAGAGCCTGCCCTTGATTTACGTGGCGATCAGCGTGCTCGCGGTCGTGCTCGCATATCTTGACCCGGAAGGCCCGCGCTCGAAGATTGCTTTCGGGATCGGGCTGATATCGGCAACCGCCGCCTTGACGGTGTACTTGCGCCGCCAGGATTATCGAGCCTTGAGCCGCGAATATTCCGGCGAGACCATCGACTTGCCGTCCCGGTTGAGCAGCTAAGCTACTTTCCCGCCGCCTCATCCTCCGCCTCCACGGCGTTGCGCAGCCGTGGAATGCGTTCGTCGATGTACATGATTTCGTGCTGGCCCACGTGCACCACATCGCCGTCATTCAGGTTATGACGCCGCACGCGCTTTGACTGCACGAATATGCCGTTGGTGCTGTTGAGATCCTCGATGACGCAGGCATTGAGCTGGGTCACGATCTGGCAGTGATGCCGGCTGATGAATTTGCTGTCGATGGCTAAATCGTTGTCCGTGGTACGGCCGATCACCAGACGCCCGGGCTTCAACTCTCGTTCCCCGACCGTCTTGCCCTGGTGCGCGACCAGGATCCTGCCCACTGTCTGCCCTCCGGCAGGAGCGGACCCCAACTGTTCCGTGGTGAGCAGCTGCATGCGGTTGGTGCGGGAGGAGTATTCGATCCACTGTAGCTCGGCAATGGCTGCCTCGAGATCCTCCGCCGTCACGGTGTCCTGATCCCGGCCGAATGCCGCCATCATGCAGGTGTCGCACAGCGTGTTGATCAGGCGCGGCACGCCGCCCGTGAACCTGTAGATCGTCGGGTAGAGATCTTCCGCAAAGATGCGCCGCCCTTGCGAACCGGCCACCTCGAGGCGATGGTCGATGTAGGCGGCGGTTTCCACGGCCGTCAATGCGCTCAAGTGGAATCGCAGGCGCACGCGTTGCGCGAGCTGGGTGAGTTCCGCGGAGTTGAGCTTCTCGTTCAATTCGGGCTGGCCCGCGAGAATGATGCGCAGCGCCTTCTCCTTCGCGCTCTCGACGCCGGAGAGCATGCGCACTTCCTCGAGCACGCGATAGCTCAAGTTCTGCGCCTCATCGACGATCAGCACGACCTTGCGGCCGGCGATGTGCTGCTCCACCAGGAACTGATTCAGCGTCGCCAGCACCTCGGATTTCTTCATGTGGAAGGGCGTGAAGCCGAATTGCACCAGCACGGATTGCAGGAAGGCGGTGGGCGTGAGCTGGGTCTGGTTGATCTGCGCCACGACCACATCTGATTGCAACTCGCGCAGAAAGGTCTCGATCAGCGTGGTCTTGCCGGCGCCGATGTCGCCGGTGACCACCACGAACCCGTCGGTGAACCAAATCGTCGACTCCATGTACGCCTTGGCGCGCGCATGCTGCTTGCTCAAATACAGGAATTGCGGGTCCGGACTCAGGCGGAACGGCAGCTCATGAAGTTTGAAGAGTTCTAGGTACATCTCTGACCGCGACCCATGGAATGACTGGCCATCAGCGCCATTCGATCAATTTTAGTGCATCCGCGAGCGCCCGATTGCGATCCGTTCTACGGTTCCTGAGAATCGTGCAATGGCCCAGTTTTCGCCCGGGCCGCGCTTGCTTGCCGTAATCGTGGTAGGCCAGGCCCTCGATTTCCAGCAATCGCTCGCGCGAGGGCATTGTGCCGAGAAAATTGACCATCGCCGCAGCCCCTAGCGGCCGGGTGCTGCCGAGCGGCAGGTCGCATATGGCGCGCAGGTGGTTCGCGAATTGGCTGGTCACGCACCCCTCGATGGTCCAATGGCCCGAATTGTGGACGCGGGGCGCCATTTCATTGGCGATCAGCCGGCCCCGCACGACGAAGAATTCGATGGTGAGCACGCCGATGTAGCTCAAGGCATTCAGCACGCGCTTCAAATGGATCCTCGCCATGCGCTCGAGCGCCGGGGCGCTGAAGGGTGCGACGCTGTAGCGCAGAATGCCGCCATCATGGGTGTTGTCGGCCAGCGGGTAGAACACGATGTGCCCAGCCGCGGAACGGGCGCCGATGATGGATACCTCCTTGGAGAAATTCTGGAACTTCTCGTAAATCAGCCGCTGCGCACCCAGCCGCGCCCACGCCTCGTCGATATCCGCTGCGTGACGCATGACGAACTGCCCCTTGCCGTCATATCCGAGTCGCCGCGTCTTGAGGACTCCCGGCAGACCCAAGCGGCGCGCCGCGCGCAGCAGTTGCTGCCTGCTGTCGATCGCGGCATGCGCGGCCACCGGAATGCCGAGCTTCGAAAACAGGGCCTTCTCCCGCAGCCGGTCCTGCGACACCTCGAGCGCGGCGGCGGACGGCCGGATCGCAACCGATTTCGCCAGCGGACCCAGCAGTTTCGCGGAAATGTTTTCCCAGTCGAAGGTCACCACATCGCTTTGAGATGCGAGCGCGGCGAGCAGCGCCGGGTCATCCAGCTCGCCGATCAGGCTGGGCGCAACCTGGGCGCCCGGCGTATCGGCACTGCGATCGAGAAATAGCGAGCGCAACCCCAAAGGGTATCCCGCCAGCGCCAGCATGCGTCCCAATTGGCCGGCGCCGACGATGCCAACTCGCGATGATTTCAAGATTCGCGAGGATCCGGTTTGCCGACGACCGCCGCGGTCTGTGCCTTGCGATAGGCATCCAGCGCGGCCCGCACTTCAGCGGATTCATTGGCGAGGATCGAGGCCGCAAACAGTGCGGCATTGGTGGCGCCGGGGGCGCCGATCGCAAATGTGGCCACGGGGATGCCGCTTGGCATCTGAGCGATCGACAGCAGCGAATCCATGCCGTTCAATGCCTTCGACTGGATGGGCACGCCGAGCACCGGAACCGAGGTTTTGGCGGCCGTCATGCCGGGCAGGTGGGCGGCGCCGCCGGCTCCCGCGATGATCGCCTTCAATCCGCGCGCGCGCGCGGTCTGCGCGTATTCGAACAGCAGGTCCGGGGTGCGGTGCGCGGACACCACTTTGACCTCGTAGGCAATGCTCAAGGAATCCAGGGT
>Ga0302320_10001440_pt1 | contig 57395 bp, 47 predicted proteins | sample Bog_T0_3_FD_202130 | JGI IMG/M metagenome (GOLD analysis project Ga0302320, IMG submission 202130) | Peat permafrost microbial communities from Stordalen Mire near Abisko, Sweden - Bog_T0_3 | ecosystem: Environmental > Terrestrial > Soil > Wetlands > Peat | place: Sweden: Abisko, Stordalen Mire... | reverse complement strand
GCCAGACAGGTCGATCGTCTGGAACGCTCGGGCGCGCTGCTCGCCAGCAAGAACTTCGAGCTGGAAACGGCACATCGTCAGCTTGATGCCGCACTGAGCAATATCTCCCTTGGGGTGTGCTTCTTCAGCGGTGAGAAGAAGCTGATCCTCAGCAACCAAATATACAGCCAGATATACAATCTGCCCCCGGAGGCGACCCGGCCCGGCACGCCGCTGGCGGAAGTCCTGGATTACATCTTCACCTGCGGCAGGTCTCCCCGTGCCGGACCCGACAATTTCGTGTCGTCGCGACTGGCAATGGTTGCCACCGGCGAACGGCAGCAGGCGACGGTCGAACTCATCAGCGGACAAACCATTTTTGTCACCCACCAGCCGATGCCCTTCGATGGCTGGATCTCGACGCACGAGGACATCACCGAGCGCCGTGATGCCGACCGTCACATCCGCTATCTGGCGCATCATGACGCCCTTACCGGCCTGTCGAACCGCGCATTTTTCGCCGAAAGGCTCGATGAAGCCGTCGCCCGCCTGCATCGACGTGGCGAGACATTTTCGGTGTTCATGATGGATCTCGACAGGTTCAAGAATGTCAACGATACGCTCGGGCATCCCGCCGGCGATCAATTGCTCCGGGAGACGGCGCAACGGCTGAAGTCCTCGCTGCGTGAAACCGATGTCTTCGCCCGGCTCGGCGGCGATGAATTCGCCATCCTTCAATTGGGCGAAGAAAATCAGCGCGAAGGCGCGGCCAATCTTGCCGCCCGCATCCTGAAGCTCATGGCGAAGCCTTATGACATCGACGGCAACAGCGTCTGCGTGGGTTCCACCGTCGGCATCGCCCTGGCTCCGGAAAACGCCAGCAATAGCGCGGATATCATGAAGATGGCCGACCTTGCGCTGTACGCGGCCAAGGCGGCGGGCAGAAACCGCTTCCGTTTCTTCGATCCAGAGATGCTTGCAACTTGGGGTGATCGCCGCGAGTGGGAGGAGGCGTCCGTTGCAGTATAGCACAATGAACGCTGGTCGACGTCGGGAGCGTCCGCCCGGCCCCTCCCGTATCAATCTGCCGGGGTTTGCAGGGATATATGCTCCAGGTAGAGCGGCTATAAAAAGCCAGGCTGAGATTGCCTTGCCAAAGCAGAAGGCACAGCTCGATCCGGCCTCGCGGAACATGCCGTCTTGCGTAACTGCAAGCCGGCTCGACGATAATCGAGCAGTTGTTGCGTTTTTTGGGCAAGCATCCTGTTAACCATGACCCCAGTAAACATACGGCAGCGCGGGTAATTCGGCTTGACGCAGGTCCCAAATTTGCTGGCAAAATCACCATACGCCCGAAAGCGGTGCGATAGGCTTGCTCGTATTTGCGGCCTTGCGGTGCTGTTGCTGTGTTCGATGGCGGCTCATCAAACCGCCGCTCAGGCGGGTACGGCAACGGCAAACCTTACAGTCCAGATCACCATTACGGCCGCATGCAGCATCAATGCCGCAACTCTGAACTTCGGATCGAGCGTTGCAGGCACTACGCTGGTTGCTTCTGCCATCACGGGTAGCACGACGGTATCGGTCACCTGCACCAGCGGAAGTCCGTACTCGATCGGCATGAACAGCGGATCGAACGCCTCCGGTAACCAGCGGCGCATGGCGAACGGCGGCAACTACCTGAACTACGGCCTGTATGTTGACAATGCGTACGCCAATCCCTGGTCCACGGCTTCGAGCAACAGCACTTGTACGACGACCAGCGACTGTTACCTCGGTACCGGCAACGGCGCGGCTCAGTCGATCAACATCTACGGACAGGTGCCGTCGGTCGGAACGGCACCTCCAACCGGTACCTATAGCGACACGGTGACGATGACGATTACCTATTAGGACCGGGAAGGTCATTCCCGCAGCTTCCACCCGATTATTCCAACCAAGCGGTCCTGAACACCAGACAGATCGAGCTTGCCGCAGATGACTCAAAGGCAAAAAATTGTTCTGGCAGTCGTCACCGCGCTGACATGCTCGACGGGCGCTGCGACGGCTGCCCAGCTCCGCGTTGAACCCGTGCTTCTGGAGATGAACGCGCCGGCGGCTGCAGCAACGCTGACGTTGCGGAACGACGAGAGCGACGAGGTCACCGTACAGACGCGTGTGCTGCGCTGGTCGCAAACGGCAGGAAAGGAAACGCTTGAACCGACAACGGATGTTGTCGCCTCGCCGCCGGCCGTAACGCTGGCGCCCGGTGCGGACTACGTGGTGCGCGTCGTGCGCGTGTCAAAGCAGCCGGTCGTCGGAGAGGAAAGCTATCGCGTCATTGTCGATCAATTGCCTGGGCCAGGGCAGCAAAATCGGTCAGTCAGGCTTCTGATCAGGCAGTCAATTCCGGCATTCTTCCGTGGGCGGGAGGTCAGCCTGCCGGCGGTTGGCTGGTCGATCAGCACCGACGCGGGCAGGCTGGTCGTTGCGGCCAGCAACGCCGGCGATGCGCGGCTTCGGATCGCATCTTTGCGGCTGAAGGATTCGTCGGGAACCACGATCTCATTTGGCAATGGTCTGGTCGGCTATGTTCTCGGGCGCTCGTCGATGAGTTGGATTGCGCCGAAAAATCCCCGCGGTTTTGGGTCCGGCGGACCTGTCTCGGTTACGGCGGAAACTGACAGGGGCCCGACCCATGCGGTCGTTCAGTCGCCGCCTCATCGGTAGGACAGCTTACGCAATCGCCGCGGTGGTGATACTTGGCCCGATGCTCGGTAGCGGGCGCTCCCGTGCGGCTGATGGCCAGAGCGATTTGCAACTCGAGGTCATCATCAATGGCGCCCCCGCCAACATGATCGGGAGCTTTGTCCGATTTGACGATAATCGAATAGGGGCAACGGCGGAGGAGTTGGAGAGCCTGGGGCTGCGTCCGGGTCCGGGCCGATCGCCCAAGGATGTGGTGCGGCTCGATGACATTGCGGCAATGCAGTACCGATACGAAGAACGAACCCAGCGTATCTACTTCACGGTCGCAGATGGCGCACGCAAGCCGCAGAGCTTCGATCTCGGAGGCGGTCCCGAAAGGCGCCTTCCAAGGGCGCAGGCCGGCTGGGGCGCGGTTTTGAACTATGATCTGCTGAGTTCCAGCAGCGGTCTGCAAAATCCCGGTTCTTTGTACCTCTCCGGCACTTCGCTCTCCCTGGATGCCCGTGCGTTTTCGCCCTATGGCACGCTCGCGCAGTCCGCCATCGCGCAGGCGGGCCCTTTGCAGCCAACCGACCTGATAAGGCTCGATTCATCGTTCCGTTATTCAGATCCGGACAGGATGGTCACCTACGGAGCAGGAGACCTGATCAATGGCGGGCTGGCATGGTCGCGGCCGATCCGGATCGGTGGCCTGCAGGCGCAAAGCAATTTTTCGCTGCGGCCGGATTTGATCACCGCGCCACTGCCGACGCTGGGAGGCAGCGCGGCCGTGCCGTCCACGGTCGACGTCTATGTCAACAACATCAAGACGTTTTCACAGGACGTCGGTGCCGGGCCGTTCAGCGTCAGCAACGTGCCGATGATCTCCGGCGCCGGCAACGCCGAACTTGTGATTCGCGATTCGGCGGGTCACGAGACAAAAACGACCTCGCCATTCTATGCCTCCGCAAGCCTGCTCGCGCCCGGGCTGACGAGCTGGTCGCTGGAAGGCGGTCTGCCGCGGCTTTCCTATGGATCGAATTCTGACGCCTACGTTGAAACCCCGCTCGCCTCGGCGACCTTGCGGCGGGGAATATTCGATGGGTTGACGGCAGAAGTCCATGCGGAGGGTGGAGCAGGCATCGGCAATGGTGGGGTCGGAGCAGTTTTCAAGACAGGAACGTTCGGGGTTGCCGCCGCAGCAGCGTCGGCCAGTACCGGGGGCGGCCTGCAGAGCTACCTCTCTTACGAGACGCGTTTGCTCGGTCTGAACATTTCGGCAAGCTCGCAGCGTACGTTTGGAGCCTATGATGACCTCGCCTCGGCGACCGCCCGGCTGCAGACGATCACAGCCAACGGGCTGCTGAACATGGTTGGCCTGTTTGCCTACCTGCCATTGACCGCGCTTCCGACCTCGAATTCGCTCGCCTATGCGACGGGAATCTACAGCAGCGCGCGGGCGCCGGTCGCGCTTGATCGCATTACGTTCAGCACGCCGATGCCGTTCGACGCCAAGGCAAGTTTGAGCTCAAGTTTCATTCATTCGCTGGATGCTGTCGGCAACGTCTCGGAGATCGTCACCAGCTCATACTCGCGCTCGATGCCATACAATGTCTCGGTATTCGCAACCATCTTCCGTGACTACGGAACCAGCAGGAATACTGGCATCTTTGCCGGCCTGAGCATGCCGCTTGGACAATCGACGTCGATCTCGACCAGCGTTTCGAGTGGCCAGGGCGGCACCACGGCGACTGTCGACGCGGCGAGGTCGCTCGGAACCGAACCAGGTAGCTATGGTTGGCGGGTGCAGGACTCCGAAGGCGCAACGACCTATCGGGCAGCCTCGGGATCCTACCGGTCGAATTACGGCACCGTCCAGGCCGGGGTCAGCCAGTCGGGTTCCAGCACCTCCGGCTCCCTGGAATTGCGCGGCTCGATCACAACCATGGACGGCGACGTCTTCCTCTCCAACTGGATCGACGACAGCTTTGCGGTCGTGAGCACCGGAATTGCCGGAGTGGAGGTGCTGGACGAGAACCGCTCGGCCGGGGTCACCGATTCCAAGGGCATGTTGCTGATACCGACCTTGCGGTCGTATCAGATGAACAAGATCACGATTGACCCGACGAACCTTCCCGTCGACGCCGAGATCGCAACCACCCACGAAATTGTGGCGCCCGCCGATCGTACCGGCACGCTGGTCAAATTCGACGTTCGACGGGATACCGCCTCCGCGCTTGTCACCTTTGTCATGACGGATGGCGGCTTCGTTCCAGCGGGCGCGGTCGGCCGTCTCGCGGATGGAGCCAGGTTCGTTGTCGGCTATGACGGGCAGGCATTTGTCAGGAATCTCGCGGCTGTCAACGAGGCCGAAATCCAGTTCGCGGGCGGTCAATGCCATGCAAGTTTTTCGTTCGCGCAGAGACCCGGCGAACAGGTGCAGATACCTGGTGTCGAATGCCGATGATATGGACGTGATGTCTCGGCTCGCTCCGCAGCGATTGAAGCGCCGAGCTCCCGGCGAGCGTCCGCGCGGCCCTGGGAGCTAAGGTGAAGTCGAAGCTTGGCCTGCGTCGCCATCTCCCTCGGCCGAGCCCAAAAATTGAGAGACGGGTCTGCGCCCGAATTAGAATGTAACCGTGACCACCACCGTGTCGCTGTAGGTGCCTACCGATGGCGCAGTTTGCGGCGCAACCTGGCCGTAAACCGTGATATTCTGGTTTGAACCCGTGCCTGTACCCAGCACGCAAGTACTGGCACCACCCGTGCAACTTGTCGTCGAACTCGTCGACGTCCAGGCTTGAGAATAGCCGGAATCGACGTATAGGCCGTAGTTCAGATAGTTTCCAGTTCCGACGCTCATCCGACGCTGATTTCCACTTGCATTCTGGCCATTGTCGAGCCCGACGGAATAGGGCGTAGTCGACGTGCATTGCGCGGTGATGGTGGCTGTTGTGTTGATATTCGCCGTGATGAAGGATGACGTCGAACCGAAGTTCATCGCGCTCGCCGAAACGTTGCAACTCGCCAGCAGTGTAACGGAAACGGTAAAATTCAGCGTATTCCACCAATTTACACCGGTCGTAACCGTGCACGTCTCCGCGACCGAATAGGTCATTGGAGCGCCATCGTTGTTGACCAGGGCTGCGCCGCCCGAATTGTAGGTATCGGTATAAGTACCTGGCGGAATTCCCGATGAAGCCGAAAGAATTTTGGCGTACACCGTACTGTTCGCGGTACTACCCGTCGAATTGCTGTACGGCCACGTATAAACGGTGTTTCCCGGGTAAGTATAGGTATTGGTGTAGCCGGAGTCCGTATAGAGTTGATAGGCAATCGAATTTGAGCCCAGTTTCATTGTTCTGTTCGTCTGACTCGCGCTGTTGGTTCCGGCGCCGATCGAGTTGCAATAAGCCCAAGGATTGTATGACCCGTGGCCAGATGGACATGTCACGGCGAAGGATCCCGTCGTCGTCGCTCCCGTGAGGGTCGAGATGCTCAGGGAACCAAACGCGAGGTTTGTTGCGGTGGCGGAACAGGTACCTACGTCGGCAATCGCTGGTACCGCAATCAAGAACAGACAGGAAAATGACAGCAACAAGCGCAGTGCCATCGTTCGGCGGGTTGAGCCGACCATCCCTTGCTCCCAAGTTGAGACAGATCACTCGTTGCTGCTTCGCGGCTCCGACTGATGTTTGACCAGCAGTTTTGACCCTTTCGACCGGGCCAGCATTTCCGAGGGAAGTTCGGCGAAAGCCTTGTTGAACTCCTTTGCAAACTGCCCGAGATTTGTAAAGCCGCATGCGAAGGCGGCGCCGGTCACCGACGTGTGCGAATCCGGATCGCTGAGCATGTCCCGTGCGTGCTTCAAGCGGACCATTTTCGCGAAGACCTTGGGGGAATAGCCGCGGAATCGCTTGAAGGACTGGAAAATCGAGCGGGCGCTGGCACCGGTCACCTGCGCCAGAGTCTCGATATTTGCGCCTTCGCTCCAATGCGCCTCGATATAATCTTCCACGCGCCGGACCTGCCAGGGGGCGATATCCTTGACAGGATGTTCCAGCAGATGGCTGGAGGTGTGCCGATTGGCGTACAGAAACGCGATCACGATGGCGTTCTCGAGGTCCTGTAGCACCGATGGCGGCAGTTCCAGGCAACTCGGGTCAAGCAGCTCGGCAAAGAACTGAATTAACTGCCAAAGACCATGGACGCGAGGGTCGTTGAGATTTGCACTCGATCCGAATTCAAGTCTGCCGCTCGGTTTCCTTCCCGAAAGAGAAATCAGCTTTTGTTCAAGGGCAACCTTATTGACGCGAAGGGTTAGTCGCTCGTGGCCCGCGTCACAATTGATCTGCGTCTGATGCCCGGAAGAGGTGATGCAGGCATGGTTCTCGTCGATTTCCGTCCGTCCCCTGGCATCGATCGTCACCGCGCGACCTCTAAGACCAATCTGAAACCGGACGAAATCCGCTTCAGGGTAGTCCAAGGCCATCGCGCAACTGGTGGCACCGAAAGCGAGTGCAATGTTTTTCAGCTGGATAAAGTTCGCCCGTGCCTCGAATCGTTGCCCGGTTGCGACTTCGGCGCGGGTCGCACCAAAAACGGTCGACGCCACATGCGTCAGGTATTCCGGATCCGATGTTCGAAAGATCGGAAATCGATGGAGCGGGTCCGCCAAAGGCTAACGCCATATTTAATCCTGCGCCAAAAGGCGGCGCGGGATGGGGGAATCAGTGTTGACTTAAACTGATCAGAAGCGAATTTAAGCGGAGAGAGAACTCTCATAGTTTATATAGGTATAAAATATCCTATGATTCATTCTGTCGCCAAGCAGCTCGCATTGGGTGAGTTTTTGCGCAAGCATCGAGAGATGGCGATCGAACCGGCTCCCGGCCAGGAAGCTGCCGGGAGAAAGCGGAGGACGCCGGGTCTTCGGCGCGAAGAAGTGGCCCGGATGGCTGAGATCAGTGCCACCTGGTACACGCGATTGGAACAGGGCAGGGAGGTAACGCCCTCCGGTGCCGCGCTTAGCCGCATCGCCGACGTGTTGCGGTTGGCGCCCGCGGAGCGCGCCTATCTGTTCCACATGGCCGGACGCGTTGACCCCAGCGATGCTTCAAACTTCGAAGATGAACTGGTTCGTAGCACTGTCGAAAGCTGCATCGCTTCTATTTCGCTGCCGGCCTATGTGCTCGACAAATATTGGACACCACTGTTCTGGAATACCGAATTGGCGAACATATTCTCGTTTTGGCTAAACGGTCCGGAAATAAATCTGTTGCGCCATATGTTCCTCGATCCGAACGCGAGAACTTTCGTTGTCGATTGGGAGCTTCGGGCGCGCCATCTTCTGGCGCAGTTCCGGGTCGACTTCGGCAATCACATTGGCGACCCAAGGATGATTGAACTGGTGAATGGCCTAAGCGAAGAGTCGGACTTTTTTCGGCATGCCTGGAAAGATCAGCGGGTTCTGTTTCGCGATGGCAACGAAAAATCCTATAATCATCCGCGGCTGGGCCTGCTTAAATTTGCTCAAACGACTTTTTTGGCCGCCGCTGAACCGAGTCTCAAGCTTGTCATCCTGACGCCGTGCGGTTAGGTCCGGACCACAAGCGCGAGGCCGATCTGCGGCGTTGACCGCACGCTGGAACCGCCGCACCATGGGCGCGTATTTTGTCGGAGATGCCGTCGTGACCGGGCTGACCCACCGCCAATCCGAGATCCTGAATATCGCCCGCGCCTTTGGCCGGGTGATGGTGGAGGACCTCGCCCGCCGCTTCGAGGTCTCCGCGCAGACCATCCGCAAGGATCTCAACGATCTCTGCGATCACCGGTCGCTGACCCGGATCCATGGCGGCGCGATCATTGCGTCCGGCGTCGAGAACCTTGCCTATGAAGCCCGCCGCTTCGTCGCCGCCGACGAGAAGAAGGCGATCGGCGCGGCGGCGGCGGCCTTGATTCCCAACGGCTGCTCGCTGTTCATCAACATCGGCACCACCACCGAGGAGGTCGCCAGCGCGCTGACCTCGCATGAGGATCTCCTGGTCATCACCAACAATCTCAATGTCGCGATGCTGCTGTACCGGCATCCGCGCATCGAGGTGATCGTGGCCGGCGGCGCGGTGCGCCGCGCCGACGGTGCGGTGATCGGCTCGACCGCGATCAGCCTGATCGGCCAGTTCAAGGTCGACTACGCCATCATCGGCGCCTCGGCGATCGACGAAGAGGGCGCGCTATTGGATTTCGACTACCGCGAAGTGCAGGCGGCGCAGGCCATCATTGCCAACGCGCGCAGCGTGATGCTGGTCGCCGATTCGACAAAACTGCGGCGCAGCGCCCCGGTGCGCATCGCCCATATCAGCCAGATCCAGACCTTCGTCACCGACGCGGCGCTGCCGGCCGGGCTGCAGAATATCTGCCACAGCCGCGGCATCGAGGTGATCGAGGCGATGCCGAAATCGCCCGGCGATCTCGACGAGCCCGGCCCGGAGCCTCTTGCCGCCGCGACGCGCTTGCGCTAGTTCCCTTTTCGGTTGCTTTCGTATTGGGTTGTGATTTAATCCAAACCGAAAGCGAAATCGCCAAAGTGAACAGGCGAACGCCGGGGGAGCGTCTTTGGACCAAATCTACGACCTGGCTATCATTGGCGGCGGCGTCAATGGCTGCGGCATCGCACGCGATGCGGCGGGTCGGGGCAATTCTGTTTTTCTATGTGAAATGAATGACTTGGCCAGCGGGACGTCGTCGTGGTCGACGAAGCTGGTGCATGGCGGCTTGCGTTATCTGGAGTATTACGAATTCCGCCTGGTGCGCGAGGCCCTGATCGAGCGCGAAATCCTCTGGCAGATCGCGCCCCACATCATCCGCCCGCTTCGATTCGTGCTGCCGCACCATGCCGGGCTGCGCCCGGCCTGGCTGCTGCGGCTCGGCCTGTTCCTGTACGATCATATCGGGGGCCGCCACCTGCTGCCGCCGACGCGCTCGGTCGATCTGACGCGCGACGAGGTCGGTCGGCCTCTGATGGCCAATCGCTACGCCAAGGGCTTTGAATATTCCGACTGCTTTGTCGATGACGCGCGCCTGGTGGTTCTCAACGCGCGGGACGCGGCCGACCGCGGTGCGGAAATCCACACCCGCTCGCGCGCGGTCGAGATCCGGCAGGTCGACGGAATCTGGCAGGTCACGGTCGAAAGCACCTCGAGCGGCGAACGTCGCACCGTCCGCGCCCGGGTGCTGGTCAACGCCGGCGGGCCCTGGGTCGAGCAGGTGCTGGCTTCCGGCGCCGGGGTCAACGCCAAGGCCAAGGTGCGGCTGGTGCAGGGCTCCCACATCGTGGTGCCGAAACTCTATGCCCACGACCGCGCCTACATGTTTCAGAACGGCGATGGCCGCATCGTCTTCGTGATTCCCTACCAGGACGATTTCACGCTGATCGGCACCACCGATCGCGACTATGACGGCGACCCGGCCAAGGTGAAGGCCTCGGCCGAGGAAATCAGATACCTCTGCGATTCCGTCAGTGAATATCTGGCCAAGCCGGTCAGGGCCGAGGACGTGGTGTGGACCTATGCCGGGGTTCGTCCGCTCTATGACGACGGCGCCAGCGAAGCCAAGGCCGCCACCCGCGATTACGTCTTCGAACTCGATACCCCCGGCGGCGCGCCGCTGCTGTCGATCTATGGCGGCAAGATCACGACCTATCGCCGCCTCGCCGAGGAGGCGCTGCAGCGGCTGGCGCCGTATCTGCGCAGCGCCAAGGCACGCGAGGGCTGGACCGCAAAATCGCCGCTGCCGGGCGGCGATATGGATGTCTCGGCGGTCGCGGCCCTGACCGCGGAACTGGTGCGCAATTATCCGTTCCTGCCGCCTGCGCATGCCAGCCGGCTGGCGCATGCCTACGGCACGCGTGCCGGCAAGCTGCTCGGCAATGCCAACTCGACGGCCGATCTCGGTCAGGCGTTCGGAGCCACCTTGACGGAACGCGAAGTCCGGTACCTGATGTCGGTCGAGTGGGCCTGCACGGCCGAGGACGTCGTCTGGCGGCGATCCAAGCTTGGGCTGCGCCTGTCGGCCGCGGAAATTGCCGCCATCGACGACTGGATTGCCGCGCACCGGATCCCGCTCGAGAATCCCTTGCTCGAAGCCGGAGGGCGGGCATGAGCGTCACGCTCGAAAACATCACGCGCGCCGTCGACGGCATCCCGACCATTCGCGATGTCTCGCTGACGCTCGAGCGCGGCACTCTCAGCGTGCTGCTGGGGCCGACGCTTTCGGGCAAGACCTCGATCATGCGGCTGCTCGCCGGCCTCGACAAGCCGACCTCCGGCCGGGTCCTGGTCGACGGCAAGGACGTCACCGACTTCGACGTGCGGCGGCGATCGGTGGCGATGGTCTATCAGCAGTTCATCAATTATCCGTCGCTGACCGTCTATGAAAACATCGCCTCGCCGCTGCGGGTGCAGCGCCAGCCGCGCGCCGAAATCGACAAGCGGGTCCGGGAGGCGGCCAGGCTCCTGAAGCTGGAGCCGTACCTGGAGCGCACCCCGGTGCAATTGTCGGGCGGCCAGCAGCAGCGCACCGCGATCGCGCGCGCGCTGGTCAAGGGCGCCGACCTGGTGCTGCTGGACGAGCCGCTCGCCAACCTCGACTACAAGCTGCGCGAGGAACTCCGCGCCGAACTGCCGCGGATTTTCGAAGCCTCCGGTGCGATCTTCGTCTATGCGACGACCGAGCCTTCCGAAGCGCTGCTGCTCGGCGGCCGCACCGTCTGCATGTGGGAGGGCCAGGTGCTGCAGGTGGGCGAGACCCCGAAAGTCTATCGACATCCCGAGACCTTGCGCGTCGCCCAGGTATTTTCCGATCCGCCGCTCAACATCGTCGCGATCGAAAAGACAAACGGCTCGGTGCAGTACGCCGGCGGCGTGCTGGCGCCCGCCTCCGGGCTTTATGCCGGTCTTGCCGACGGCGCCTATCGGGTCGGATTCCGCGCCCACCAGCTCGAGCTCGCAACCGGCATTGCCGGTCGCCACGCCTTTTCCGCCGCCGTGACGGTTACCGAAATCACCGGTTCGGAGAGCTTCGTGCATCTCAACCGCGATGCGTCCAACTGGGTCGCGGTTCTGCAGGGCGTGCACGAATTCGAGCCCGGCTACGTGCTCGATGCCGTACTCGACCCCAACAATGTTTTTGTCTTCGACCCGGCCGGCCGTCTGGTCGCCGCGCCTGGCGCGATCTGAGGGACATCCAGCATGGCCCGCATTGACCTCGTCGATCTCGCGCACTCCTACGGCGGCAATGCCGCCGATCCGCAATCCTACGCGCTGAAGCCGATCTCGATGACCTGGCGGCAAGGTGGCGCCTATGCGCTGCTCGGTCCGTCCGGCTGCGGCAAGACCACCTTGCTCAACCTGATCTCGGGAATCGTGACGCCATCGCGGGGCAAGATCCTGTTCGACGGCGTCGATATCACGCCGCTGTCAACCCGGAAGCGCAATATCGCCCAGGTTTTCCAGTTTCCGGTGATCTACGACACCATGACGGTCGGACAAAATCTGGCGTTTCCGCTCAAGAACCGCGGGGTGCCGAAAGCCGAGATCGACACCCGGGTCGCGGAGATCGCCAAGCTGCTCGATCTGACGCCCGATCTGAAGCGCAAGGCGACCCGGCTCACTGCCGACGCCAAGCAGAAGATCTCGCTCGGCCGCGGCCTGGTCCGCGCCGACGTCGCCGCCGTGCTGTTCGACGAGCCGCTCACCGTGATCGATCCCGAGCTGAAATGGCAGCTGCGCTCGAAACTCAAGGCGCTGCATCGCGATCTCGACCTGACCATGATCTACGTCACCCACGACCAGACCGAGGCGCTGACGTTTGCCGACACCGTGGTAGTGATGCATGACGGCCGCGTGGTGCAGAGCGGGACGCCGGCGGAACTGTTCGACAAGCCGGCGCATACCTTCGTCGGCTATTTCATCGGCTCGCCCGGCATGAACATCTTGCCCGCCGAGGTCCGTGGCCGCGAAGCCCGGATCGACGGTCATGCCATTGCGCTCGATCGCAGCTATGACGCCCTGCCGGCCGGAGCCAGGATCGAAGTCGGCGTGCGTCCCGAATTCGTCGACGTGACGGCGCCGGCGCCCGGCCTGCTGTCGGCCAGCATCGAGCGGATCGACGACCTCGGCCGCGTTCGCTTCGCGCGGTTGAGAATCGGCGACGCCAAATTCGCCGCAAGGGTGCCGCCGGGATTCTCCATTCCCGGCAACGTCGCCGGGCTGATATTCGACGCGTCGCGCGTTCACGTCTACGCCGACAGCCGTCTGATCGAGGGAGCGTCGTGATGAAAAAGACCCTCAACAACCGTGCCTGGCTGCTGGTCGCCCCGGTGATGATCGTGGTGCTGTTCTCGGCCCTGCTGCCCGTGATGACCGTCGTCAATTATTCGGTTCAGGACGCGATGGCGGAGAATCATTTCTTCTGGAACGGCGATGCCTGGTTCCGCGACCTCCTGGATCCGAGCACCGAGATTGGCGCCCGCTTCTCGGGGGCGCTCGAACGAAACCTGATCTTCTCGTTCGTTGTTCTCCTGATCGAGGTGCCGCTCGGCATCGCGCTCTCGCTTGCGCTGCCGCGGCGGGGTTGGGCGGTCGGGCCGAGCCTGGTGCTGATTGCGCTTCCGATGCTGATCCCGTGGAACGTCGTCGGAACCATGTGGCAGATTTTTGCGCGTGCCGACATCGGTCTGTTCGGCGCCGCGCTGAACGACCTGGGTCTGAATTACAACGATACCCAGGACCCGGTGTCGGCATGGTTCACGATTCTCCTGATCGACGTCTGGCACTGGACGCCGCTCGTCATCCTTCTGAGTTACGCCGGGTTGCGCGCGATTCCCGACGCTTTTTATCAGGCGGCACAAATCGATGCCGCCAGCCGGTGGTCGGTCTTTCTCAAAATCGAATTGCCGAAGCTGCAGCGCGTGCTGGTTCTGGCGATCCTGCTGCGCTTCATGCAGAGCTTCATGATCTACACCGAACCCTTCGTGGTGACCGGCGGCGGACCGGGCAACGCGACGACGTTCCTCTCGATCGACCTGGTCAAGATCGCGCTCGGACAAGTCGACCTCGGCAGTGCGGCCGCGATGTCGCTGGTCTACTACCTCATCACGATCACGCTGTGCTACATCTTCTTCACCGCCATGACCCAGCTGGATCTGTTGAAGGAGGAATGAGATGAATCGCGGCATTCTTCCCAAGCTTGGCCTTGCGGTTTACCTGCTCTGCCTGTTGCTGCCGATCTACTGGCTCATCAATATGAGCCTGCGGTCCAACGAAGACATCATGTCGGGCCTTGTGATTTGGCCGCGGCATCCGTCGCTGGTGAAGTATTCCTTCATTCTTCACGATCCGACCTGGGTACACGGGTTTCTGGTGTCGCTGACCTACGTCGCGATCAACACGGTGATCTCGGTTACCATAGCGCTGCCGGCGGCCTACGCCTTCAGCCGGTATCGCTTCATCGGCGACAAGCACCTGTTCTTCTGGCTGCTCACCAACCTGATGGCGCCTACCGCGGTTTTCGCGCTGCCGTTCTTCAATCTCTATTACGCGGTCGGCCTGTTCGACACGGTGTGGGCGGTCGCGCTCGCGCATTGCCTGTTCAACGTGCCGCTCGCGGTCTGGATTCTGGAAGGCTTCATCAGCGGCGTGCCGCGCGAGATCGACGAGACCGCCGCGATCGACGGCTATTCGTTTCCTCATTTCTTCGTGCGCATCTTCCTGCCGCTGATCGCCAACGGCGTCGGCGTCACCGCGTTCTTCTGCTTCATGTTCTCGTGGGTCGAACAGCTGCTCGCCACCACGCTGACCGCGACCAACGCGCTGCCGTTCGCAGCGGTGATGTCGCGCACCTATTCGGCCTCCGGAATGGACTGGTCGCTGCTCGCAGCCGCAGGCGTGCTGACGATGATTCCGGGCGCCCTCGTCATCTGGTTCGTGCGCAACCACATTGCCAAGGGCTTCGCCCTGGGCCGGGTTTAGGAGGCCGACATGTCGTCACTTGCGTGGATGGCCTGGACGCCGCAGACGGCGGTCTTCTTTGCCTTTATCGCGGTGTCGCTGGTGATTCTGACCTTGCTGGCGATCTATCGGCCCGAGACGCCGCAAAAGGGCATTCTCGGGTTTCCAACCACGCGGGGCGACCGTTTCTTCGTCTCGCTGCTCGGCTCCGCATTCATCTGCATCCTGTGGATTCGGTTGGGCGGCGGAGAGCTCTGGTACGCGCTGGCGATCTGCGTTCCGTTCGCCGTCGCCATGTTTCGTTTTGCGTGACTGCAAGCGCCTCGCACGTTGTGTGCGGGGCTAAACAAGGGAGGAAGGGAAGATGGATATCAAACGTCGTGACGTTCTGAAGGGCGTCGGCACGGCCGCGGTGGCGACCGCGGTCGGTGCACCAGCGTTGCTCACGCCAACCGTGAGCTATGCGCAGCAGGTCGATGCCGCCAAGAAGTGGGTCGACAGCGAGTTTCAACCGTCGACGCTGAGCAAGGATCAGCAGATGGCCGAGATGGAATGGTTCATCAAGGCATCGGCTCCCTTCAAGGGGATGCAGGTCAGCACGGCTTCGGAAATTCTCGGCATTCACGAGTACGAGTCGAAGACGCTGACCAAGGCATTTGCCGAGATCACCGGCATTAAGGTCAACCACGAGATGATGGACGAAGGCTTGATCGTCGACAAAATCTCCACGGAAATTCAATCCGGAAAGCCGATCTACGACTTCTGGATGAATGACTCCGACTTCATCGGCACCCATCCGCGTTATAACGACATCGTCGCCGGCTCGTTGACCGACTACATGGCGGGCGAGGGCAAGGAAATCACCAATCCAAACCTCGACCTTAACGACTTCATCGGGCTTTCGTTCGGTACATTCACCGATGGCAAGCTGTATCAACTGCCGGACCAGCAGTTCGCCAACCTCTACTGGTTCCGCTACGACTGGTTCAAGCGGCCCGAACTCAAGACCGCATTCAAGAACAAATTCGGTTACGAGCTCGGCGTTCCCGTCAACTGGTCGGCCTATGAAGACATCGCCGACTTCTTCACCAACACGGTGAAGGAAATCGACGGCCAGCGGGTCTACGGCCATATGGATTATGGCAAGAAGGATCCGTCGCTCGGCTGGCGCTTCACCGATGCCTGGCTGTCGATGGCCGGCAACGGCGACAAGGGCCTGCCGAACGGCAAGCCGGTCGACGAGTGGGGCATCCGCATGGAGGACGGCATTCCACGCGGCTCCTCGATCACGCGCGGCGGCGACGCCAACGGACCGGCCTCGGTGTACGCACTCACCAAATTTGTCGAGTGGCTCAAGAAGTATGCGCCGCCGGAAGCCGGCGGAATGGACTTCCTGGAGGCGGGTGCCGTGCCGGGGCAAGGGCATATCGCCCAGCAGATCTTCTGGTACAGCGCGTTCACGGCGGCGCTCTCAAAACCGGAACTGCCCGTCATGAACTCGGATGGCACGCCAAAGTGGCGAATGGCACCAAGTCCGCATGGCGCGTACTGGAAGGAAGGCATGAAGCTGGGCTACCAGGACGTCGGCTGCTGGACGTTCTTGAAATATGCCCAGCCGGAGAAGGTGAAGGCGGGGTGGCTTTACGCGCAGTTCTGCGTGTCGAAGACGGTCTCGCTGAAGAAGTCGATCAAGTTCCTGCATGTGATCCGCGAGAGCGACATTTGGGCGGACGCAATGACGGAGCTTGCGCCAAAGGTAGGCGGGTTCGTCGAGTTCTACCGCAGCCCGGCGCGCAAATTGTGGACGCCAACCGGCGTCAACGTGCCGGAATACGGCAAGCTGGCGCAGGTCTGGTGGCAGAACGTCTCGAAAGCCATCTCGGGTGAGGCAACGCCTCAGCAGGCGATGGACGGTCTGGCCAAGGCGCAGGATGATATCCTGGGCCGGCTGGAGAAATCCGGCGTGCAAGGCAAGCTCGGACCGAAGCTCAACGAAGAGAAGACCGCCGAGTACTGGTACGCCAAGGCCGAGAAGGACGGCAATCTCGCCCCGCAACGCAAGCTGGCCAACGAGAAGCCGCCGGGCGTCACGCAGGACTACGATGAACTGATCAAGAGCTGGAAAGCGGAAGTTCCGCACAAGAAAACCTAAGCCGGTTGACGCTTGACGAACGGGGTGGGAAGCTCCTGCGCGGGGTTCCCACCCCGTTTTCTTTCACGCAACACGGCGTTTCGAAGATTTCCGGGCATGTCTGGCACCGACGTCGAAGTGAAGGGGTTGTTTGCGACGCCGGTAGCCGCGGTGATGTTGCCGGGCGCCGAGCAACGCAACGCGGAATTGACCGAAATCATCCTGCGGCGCCGCGACGAACAGCCGTCGATCGGTGCTTCCAGCATTGGCGGCTGGCATTCGACGCGTGACATCCTGGAATGGGGCGGCACGGGGATTCAGCAGGTGCTGAAGGCCGGTCAATCCATCGCGACCCAGTTGACTGCCGACCGCGACGGCAACCCGATCAAGCCGGACTGGAAGGTCGAGGCCTGGGCCAATGTGCTCGGACCGGGCGGTTCGAACGCATGCCACTACCATCCAGGTTCGTTCTGGTCCGGCACCTATTATGTCGCCGACGGCGGTTGCGCCGATGATGCCTCGCTCGGCGGCGAGTTCGAAATGTTCGATCCGCGCGGTCCGTCGCCGATGATGCATGCGCCGCTGCTGAAGTTTGCCGGCGAGGATGGCCGCTCGGCGGGAAGCGCGCAGACGATTCGGCCGCGCGCGGGACTGTTGTTTCTGTTTCCGTCGTTCCTGCTGCACGCGGTGCGTCCCTACACGGGCAGTTCGCTGCGCATATCGATCGCCTTCAATCTGGGCCTGTATCCGAACTTATGATGATCGGAAAGGGCAGCAATCGAGTGACCTCATGCGGGTGACTTTTCGTTGCGATCCGGCATTGATCGACGAACTGGCGCGCCCGATCCCGGCGCGCGCGGTGCTGCCCGAATGGCTGCGTGCCATGCCACGCGTTGCCTATTCCGACACCCATGGAGCGGAGGTGCGAACCCTCAAGCAATGTCCGCCGTTCGTCGATGCCATGTCGCACGGGTTTATCATTACGCTGCCGTGCGACGTGTCGGTCCGCGATGGGGTTCTATCCTGGGATTGGGACCACCCGGCGCTGACGGTCGACGCCCACCCGCAATCGCCGATGAGTTTTCACGATCCCGCGCAAGTTTCGGGAACGCCGTTTTTCGATTCCGATGCCGCGATCGTGAAATTCAACAGCTTCTGGACCATCCAGCTCGAACCCGGCTATTCGCTGTTTGCGACCCATCCGGTCAACCGGATCGATCTGCCGTTCCGGTTGCTGACCGGGCTTGTCGATTGCGATCGCTTCAGCGACGTCGGCGTGCTGTTCCCGGCGGCCTGGACAAACCGCGACTTCGAGGGCGTGCTGCCTCGCGGCACGCCGGTAGCGCAATGCTTTCCGGTCGCGCGAGAGGCGCTGACCCTTCACTGCGAGGCTTTTTCGGCCGAGCAAGCCGAGCGTTATCAGGCGACCGCGACGGCGCTGCTCTCTGGCCCGGGCGTCTATCGCAGGCAATTTCGCGTCCGGCGTCCCCGCTCAGGTTCCAAGTGAACGGCGCAAACGGCCGAGGTTGAGCCAAAGCTGGCCCTTTTTGGCTGAAGTCAGCGCCTGAGCAATTCGGCTGAAGGTGTCGGGCCGCAGCCGGATCGCCTGCCGATAGGAGTCCATGGCGGACTCAAGGTCGCCAGAGTGCTGTAAATTCAAACCCAGATTGACATGGGTCTCGGGAAAGTCCGGCTGCAATTCCACGCTTCTGCGATAGGCGCGGATCGCGCCTGGCCGGTCATGCAGATCTTCGCAGACCAGTCCCAGCGCGAACCAGGTCCGGCTGTCACCGGCCTCGATTGCGGTCGCGCGTTCGACCTCGATGCGTGCCATCTGCAACTGTCCGGTCTGTCGCAGGCACATTCCGAGCCCCAATCTGGCTGCGGCGAGATCGGGCGCCGACACCAGCGCCTTTCGGAACGCAGCTATCGCCTCGTCCGGCCGCCCGAGCGCTTGCAGAGTCGCTCCCAGACGGATTTGATGCGACGGGTCGGCCGAAGCCTTGGCGGCCCGCGCGAGAGCGACTGCCGCGGCCTCCAATTGACCGGCTCGACCCAGAGCATCCCCTATCCCGCGCCAACCATCCGGATCGTTCGGAAACCGCCGCAGCAACTGCTCGAGCACGGCCTGGGCCTGCGGGTCACCCCGCTCGAGCAGGGTGATACAGGTCAGGAATGCGGGTTCCGGCAGTTCAGGCGATAATTCACGGGCTCTCTGAAACCAGACCGCGGCCTGTGCCGGATCACCCGCCGCGCGCGCGATGCGCCCTGCGAGGATCAGCGCCGGCGGATGGTCGGGGCGCAGCGCCAGGCATGAACGAGCCCAGCGTGTGGCGTCTTCCAGGCGTCCGCGTTGCAAGGAGATTGTCGCGGCCAGTTGATGCAGCGCCGGGTCTTGCGGCGCGGCCACGTAAAGCCGGTTGCAGAGCTCTTCGGCCGCATCGAGCCGTCCCGCGCGGAGCTCCGCGAGGGCGCTTGCAAGGGTGTCCGTTCGACGATGTGCCGGCTCGCTCATGGCTTCCCGGGGGGGCCGCCGGCGCGCGGGGGCTTCGCTGATGCAATTCGGATCGCTGCCGGGCTTTCGAAATCGTCGTCTCCGGCCGCAAATGCTGCGAAATCCTGGACCTCGTCTGTGCCCGCAACCGGTCGGAAAGCTGCCACTGAATAGCGCCGCATGTTCAGCCTCTTAGGGAAAATCGCTGGCATGATTTCGGCAACAAGCCATCGATCAATGCGGCTGCGCGACGATTAGAGCAAACGCGGCCGCACTTTTCAATCGCGCCGAGATTTGTTCGAAAGATGCGCGCTGCCGCGCAGGTGGGCGCTCCGAACCCCGTCCTCAGGCACTTCCGTGCCGACCCGGCTCGAACTTCGATGTTGACATTTAGGTTCGAAATTTGGCGTAATCCGCTCGCTTCTGTTTCTTCGTTGGTTTGAAGGGTGGCCCATGCTTCGCCGTGCCTTGGCCGTCATTCTTGCCATTGGCCCGGCAGGGTTGCCCGCAGCGTCTCTCGCCTACGACATCAAGCCGAAGATTTCCGAGTCCGCGTTTCCGGCAAACCTGCGCCCGGACATTCTGGGGATCTCCACCGACGCCACGGCTGAATCTGCGCGGGCGATCCTTGACTCGGCCTTCAAGGGCCGTACCGATACCAAGACCGAAATTCAGCAGGAGACATTTGGCGGCACCGCGGTCGACTACATCGCCGCGCTGAATTTTGATGCCCCCGCCGGCCCGAAACAGGCCGGCGAGGTGCTTTTGAGCAGGTTCTCGTCGCCCGCGAGCGCCAACCGCGCTTATTTCATCGCGCGGAACCTGACGTTTGTGCAGGACCAGCAGCCGTCCAAGACCGAGATGATCAAGCAGGTCATGGATAAATACGGCATGCCGACCATCGTCGGAGACGAGCACCTCTATTACATCTATCGCGCAGGCAAGACGGTATCCGTCGGTACCAAGTACAGGGAAGCCACGGCCCTCGATGCGATCGACCGGCCGCTTGATCCGAGAGCCGCGATCAAGCTCGACGGCGCGAGTGGCCAGGGCAGCTGCGTGGCCAGCGTGAAGCGCTCGCAGGCCAGGGAAAAATCGCTGGGCGCGATGCTCGACGAGGCAAGGCTTGCCAATTGCGACGGCGCGCTGAGCGTGCAGCTAACGCCGGGGATCACGCCGGACCGGATCGGAAATGCGCAATTCACGCTGGTGGATTTCAAGCGCATTGTCAGCGCCGCCGCGATCGACAATGAGGCGCTTGCCGCGGAAAAGAACGAGCGGAATCCGACGCCGCAGGGCGGCGTTCCGAAACTGTAGTCCGCGCCCGGCATCGGGCGGCGTTGCCCGAGGCCTGGAGGAAACGCGGCGAAGGTGCCATACCCGGCCTGTGCTGCCTGCACTCTGCCGGGAATGGCTTCAGAAGATCGACGCTCATCCGGGCGTCCGGTGAGGGGATTTCCCGCGGGCCCGAGCCAGTGGATACGCCCCCTCACGCCCGAGCAAATCGCCTTTTTTACTGCGCCGCTTCCACCGCTTCGCCCAGCACCGGGTAGTCGGTATAGCCCTTGGCGCCGCCGCCATAGAATGTCGCCTTGTCCGGCACATTGAGCGACGCGCCGCGCTTGAGCCGCTCGACCAGGTCGGGATTGGCGATGAACGGCTTTCCGAACGCGATCAGGTCGGCCTCGTTGGCCGCCAGCACCTTGTTGGCGAGTTCGAGATCGTAGCCGTTGTTGGCGATATAGGCGCCGCTGAAGCGCCTGCGCAGCGAACCATAGTCGAACGGGGCGATGTCGCGCGGGCCGCCGGTGGCGCCCTCGATGACGTGGATGTAGACCAGCTTCAGCGCGTTGAGATGATCGACGATATGATCGAACAGCGGCTGCGGATTGCTGTCGGAAATATCATTGGCCGGGGTGACCGGCGAAATGCGGATTCCGGTGCGGCCCGCGCCGGCCTCGGCCACCACCGCCTTCGACACTTCCAGCATCAGCCTGGCGCGGTTCTCGATCGATCCGCCGTAGCCGTCGGTGCGCCTGTTGGCGCCGTCCTTGGCGAACTGGTCCAGCAGATAGCCGTTGGCGCCATGGATCTCGACGCCGTCGAAACCGGCTTGCAGCGCATTGGCGGCGCCGCGCCTGAAGCTCTCGATGATCCCCGGGATTTCCTCCAGCGTCAGCGCGCGCGGCTCCGAGACGTCGGCGAAGGTGCCGCCGACGAAGGTCTTGCCCTTGGCGCGGATCGCCGAAGGCGCGACCGGCGGCTGGTTGTTCTCCTGCAGGCTGACATGCGAGATCCGTCCGACATGCCAGAGCTGGATGAAGATGCGTCCGCCACGGTCATGCACGCGGTCGGTGACCTTGCGCCAGCCCGCCACCTGCTCCCTGGAGTAGATCCCGGGCGTGTCCTGATAGCCCTGGCCCTGCTGCGAAACCTGGCTCGCTTCGGTCACCAGCAGGCCGGCGGAGGCGCGCTGGCCGTAATATTCGACGGCCAGGGGATTGGGCACCAGGCCCGCGACGGCGCGGTTGCGGGTCAGCGGCGCCATTACCAGCCGGTTGGGCAGGGTGATCGGGCCAAGCTGGTAGGGCTCGAAGAGTTTGGTCGGCTTGCTCATTTTTTATTATTCCGGAAAATGGAAGGGTAGCGAACAGGTGGGCATCGCTACGGCGGCTGGCAATGGCCTGAGCCATTCGAAAATCGAGGGATTGCAAGCATATTTCCATCGAAATCGCGGAAAGTGCAGCATAGTCGGTCTTCCGGCGGCAGCCGTGACGGGGAAACCGCACTGTCACCGACCGGATGAGGCGGCTGCGGCGGGAGCCGCGCCCGGAATCGCGCTCGATCAGCCGGATCGGCGTGCGGCCGCCCCCCGGCGGCCGACCACCCCGGTCGGGAAGAAAAACACGCAGGCGATGAACAATAGCCCGAGCCACAGCAGCCAGCGGTCGGGATGCAGCAGTCCCGGCAGCAGCGGCAGCCCGGCCTTCGCGGCGGCGTTGGAGGCCACGGCCATCAGCGCCTGCAGATAGTTCTGTGCCAGCATGAACATGGCGGCGCCGATGATCGCGCCGTAGATCGTGCCCATGCCGCCGATCACCACCATCAGCAGGATGTCCAGCATGATCGAAAAGCTCAGCGAGGTGTCCGGCCCGGCATAACGCAGCCACAGCGCATTCAGCGCGCCGGCGCCGGCGGCCACCATCGCCGCCAGGCAATTGGCGTAGCTCAGGTGAAACACCGTGCGATAGCCGAGCGCTTCGGCGCGGAAGCGGTTCTCGCGAATCGCCTGCAGCACCCGGCCGAACGGCGAGTTGACCACCCGCAGCAGCCCCAGGATCATCGCCGCGGATGCCGCGAACACGATGTAGTAGGTCAGCGTGCGGCCGTTGACGGCGACGCCGAACACATCCTTCGAGATCAGCACCGTGCCCGGCCGCAGCAGTTCCGGCAATTGAAAGCTGCGGCCATCCTCGCCGCCGGTCAGCCATGACAGCTGCGAGGCCAGCACCAGGAACGCCGAGGCCACCGCCAGCGTGATCATGGCAAAGAAGATCGCCTCGACCCGCAGCGAGAACAGGCCGATGCCGAGCGCCAGCAACGCGGCCAGCGGCAGGCCGATCGCCAGCCCGGTGGCGACCGCGGCCCAGCTCGGCCCCATCCCGTACAGCGCGATGGCGATGGCGTAGCTGCCGATGCCGTAGAACATGGTGTGGGCGAACGACACGCTGCCGGTGTAGCCGAGCAGCAGATCGTAGGACGCCACCACCGCGGCAAACACGCAGATCTTGGCCGCCACGTTCATCGCCTTGGCGCCCGGAAACAGCAGCGGCGTCAGCGCCAGCGCGGCGATGATGACCACGAGCAGGATGCCGAGTACGCGGCTGCGCGGCGGATCGCCGGAGAGGATCATCATCGGCTGGTCACCGCATAGAGTCCGCGCGGCCGCCACATCAGGATCGCGACCATCAGCAGGATGTTGGATACCAGCGCCAGTTTCGGCAGCAGAAAGCCGCCGTAGTTCGCCACCATGGCGACCAGCAGCGCGCCGATGAAGCAGCCGCCGATCGAGCCGAGGCCGCCGATGATCACCACGATGAACACCAGCACCGTGAGATCGTTGCCCATCGAGGCATGGACCTGCTCGCGGTACAGCGCCCACATGATTCCGCCGAGGCCGGCCAGCCCCGATCCTGCCATGAACACCCCGAGAAACAGCCTTCTGATCCGGTAGCCCAGCGCCTCGACCATCTCGCGGTTCTCGACGCCGGCGCGGATCAACAGGCCGATCCGGGTGCGGTTCAGCACCAGCTGGATGCCGATGAACACGATCAGGCCGACCAGCATCGCCAGTAGGCGGTATTTCGCGATCGCGACGTCGCCGAGGATGAACGAGCCGCGCAACGCGGTAGGGAGCGGCAGCGGAATGATCTGCGGCCCCCACAGCGCATACAGCGCCTGTTCGGCGACGATCAGGCCGCCGGTCGTCATCAGGATCTGCTTGAGGTGCTGGCCATAGACCGGAAGGATCAGCACCCGCTCGACCACGAGGCCGAGCGCGCCGGAGACCGCCATCGCCAGCAGCGCCGCCGGCGCCAGCACCGCGAGATTGAGCCAAAGCGAATCGGCCTGCACCCAGCCTGCCAGCGGCAGCAGCACCAATGTCGCGACATAGGCGCCGACCGAGATGAAGGCGCCATGGCCGAAATTGAGCACGTCCATCAGGCCGAACACCAGCGTCAGCCCGGACGCCATCACGAAGATCATCGCGCCCATCGCCAGGCTGGCGACCGTCAGCGTGATCCACGAACTGGTCGATCCGATCAGCGGCGCCGTCGCCAGCGCCAGCAATAGCGGCAGCAGCGCCGGAACAAAATCCCGCTTCGGTTTCGGCAGCGCATCGGTGGCGGCAAGCTCGGTCATTGATGCGCCTCCAGGCTCAATCCGAGCAGCCGCTCCTGCAAGGCGCCGTCCTGCGCCAGCGCCGCCATCTCGCCACGGTGCACGATCCGGCCATTGTCCATCACCAGCACGGTGTCGCCGATCTGCTGGGCGACGCGGAAATTCTGCTCGACCAGGACAATGGTGGCGCCGCGGCGCTTGATTTCCGCAAAGCATTCGATCATCGCCATCACGATCGCCGGCGCCAGGCCCTTGGTCGGCTCGTCGATCAACAGCAGCTTGCGCGGCTCGACCACCGCGCGCGCGATCGACAGCATCTGCTTCTGGCCGCCGGACAACGCGCCGGCGCGCGACAGCCAGAATCGCTTCAGCGCCGGAAAAAATCCGAAGATCCACTGCAGCCGCGCGTCGTCGGGGGCGCCCTCGCGCGCGGCCAGGATCAGGTTTTCCCTGACCGTGAGATCGGAGAACACCGCCATGCTTTCGGGCACGTAGCCGACGCCGAGCCGCGCGATATCCGGCGTGGCACTGCGCTCGATGCGCTGTCCGGCCAGCGCAATCCGTCCCGAGGACGCCGGCCACAACCCCATGATGGTGCGCAGCGTGGTGGTCTTGCCGGCGCCGTTGCGGCCCAGCAGCATGGTGGTCTGTCCCTCCGGCACGCCGAAATCGACGCCGTGCAGGATGTGATAGGGCCCGATATGGGTATGCACGCCGGCAAGGGTCAACAGGTCGGTCATGCCGCGCTCTTTCCGGGCAGGATGCCGAGATAGGCCTCCTGCACGATCGGCGAGGCGATCACTTCCGCCGGCTTGCCGTCGGCGACGAGCTGGCCGTTATGCAGCACGATGATGCGATCGGCCAGCGAGCGCACCACGTCCATCTTGTGTTCGACCAGAAGGATGATCTTGCTGGCGTCGCTCTTCAGCCTCGCGATCAGGTCGAGCACCACCGGCACCTCGTCGATGCTCATGCCGGCGGTCGGCTCGTCGAACATGAAGACCTTCGGCTGCAGCGCCATCATCAGCGCGACCTCGAGCTTGCGCTGGTCGCCATGCGACAGCATGGTGGCCGCGACGCCGCGGCGGCCGCCGAGCGCGACGCTGTCGAGAATCGAATCGGCGCGCGCGATCAGGTCGCGCCGCACCATCCACGGCCGCAGCATGTCGTAATGCACGCCGCTTGCCGACTGCACCGCGAGCCGGACATTCTCCTCCACGCTGAGGTTGGGAAACAGGTTGGTGAGCTGGAACGCGCGGCCGAGACCGGCCCGGGTGCGAAGCGGCGCCGAGAGCCCGGTGATGTCGGCGCCGTCGAGCAGGATCCGGCCCCTGGTCGGGCGCAACTGCCCGGAGATCAGATTGAAATAGGTGGTCTTGCCGGCGCCGTTGGGGCCGACGATGGCGGTAAGTTCGCCCGGCCGAAACGTGCAGCTGACGCCGTTGACCGCGACATGGCCGCCGAAGCGGATGGTCAGGTCGCGCGTTTCAAGGGAGAGGGTCATGGGCAACTCGTGATACCGCGACGTGCCAGTGGGAGGGAAGTTCGACTCATTCCGGTGCGCCGCTACTGCGATTGTCATTCCGGGGCGCTTGTAACGCGCGAAGCGCGGCACGAGCGAGCCCGGAATCCATAACCACCGCAGGGAGTATGGATTCCGGGCCTGCATCCGGCCGGCTATCGCCGGCCAGTGGACATCCCGGAATGACGAACTGTTGTCCCACATGCGCGGCGCAGCATCGCCGTTGCCGTCACCGCTTGTTGCGGATCGGGATGTTCATGTCCTCGATCTTGAGCTCGCGCACCGGCTCCAGCACCGCCCAGGCGACGTTGGGATCGACCTTGACCTTGAAGGCATACATGCTCTGCAGCGCCTGGTGGTCCTCCTTGCGGAAGATCATCTTGCCCTTCGGGGTGTCGAACTCCATGCCTTCCATGGCGCTGATCAGTTTTTCGGTATCGGTGGATTTCGCCTTGGTCACGGCGGTGACCACCGCCATCGCCGCGGCGAAGCCGCCCGCGGTGAAGAAATCCGGCGGCGCGTTGAAGCGCTTCTGATGCTCGGCGACCAGCCAGTCGTTGATCGGGTTCTTCGGGATGTCGTAATAATAATAGGTCGCGCCTTCCATGCCGGGCAGCCGCTTGTAGGCGGCCAGCGCCGGCAGGATGTTGCCGCCGGTCGACAGCTCGATGCCGTAACGCTGCGGATCCATGTCCTGCAGCTTGGTCAGGGGGTCGCCGCCGCCGGCCCAGATCACCCAGATGATCTTGCGGCCCGGTTTGTCCTTCAGCGCGTCGAACAGCCGCTGGCCGGCCGCGGTGAAATCGGTGGTGGTGGTCGGCACATATTCCTCGGCGGCGAGGGTGGCTCCGGTTTTTGCCAGCGCTTCCTTGAAGGCGGCGACGCCGTCGCGGCCGAAGGCGTAATCCTGGCCCAGGGTCGCCACCGTGACGCCGGGCTTGCCGATCGCCACCGCATTGGAGACCGCATCCTGCGACGAATTGCGGCCGGTCCGGAAAATGTAGCGATTCCATTTCTCGCCGGTGATCTGGTCGGCGACCGCCGGCTCGACGATCAGGATCTTCTTGTTTTCCTCGGCGACCGGAAGGTCGGCCAGCGCCGCGGCGGAGGAGGAGGTGCCGATCGCGATATCGGCATTGTCGTCCTGATAGGCTTCCGCGAGCGCCGCCTTGGAGAGGTCGGGCTTGCTCTGGTCGTCCTTGGTGATGATGACGATCTTGCGGCCATCGAGCATCATGGTGCCCTTGGTGGCGTATTCCAGCCCCATGCGCAGGCCGGTTTCGGTCTGCTTGGCGTAGGCCTCCAGCGGTCCGGTCTTGCCGTAGATCAGCGCGATCTTCAGATCTTCGGCATGGGCGGCAGTGGCCGTCAAGGCGATGGCGGCGGCAGCAAGAATCGTCGTTCGACGCACGAAAAATCCCTCCGGGGTTTGTCGCGGCGGACCCTAGAGCATTTTTTGGCTCGATGGAAAGAGGATTACCGTCCCCAGGCAAAACCGGCTTTGGGCCAGCCCCGAGTGTGGAAACTGGCTTTCTCCCGGGACAAACGCAAAGCGTCTGCCCGGAAGATCGCGCCGGCACAAAGCGCAGGGCGGCCGCGGATTCAATCTGCAGTCATTGCCCGTGATGACGGTGACCGTCAATTCGCCCCGAGAAAATCCCGCTTGCCGATTTCGACGCCGTTGTGCCTGAGGATGTCGTACGCGGTCGCGGCATGGAAGTAGAAATTCGGCAGCACAAAGTGGCTGAGGAACTGCTGGCCCTTCAGCGTCATGGTCTTGTCGGGACCGATGGGAAAGGTGACGTCGCGGCCGTCGGCGCCGTCGAACTGCGCAGGCTTGAAAGCCTTGACATAGTCGGCGGCCGTGGCGAGCCGCTGCCGGAGTTCATCGAAGGTCTTTTCGGTGTCGGGGGTGGCGGGCACCTCGCTCTGGGTGAGGCGGGCGCAGCCCTTGGCGGCCAGATCGCAGGCCATCTGGATCTGGCGGGACAATGGCAGCATGTCCGGATAAAGCCGCGCGCCGAGCAGCACGTCGGGCGCGATATTCTTCGCCTTGCAGTGCGCCTCGGCCTTGGCGAGGATTCCCGACAGGCTGCCGAGGATCTGCAGGAACGCGGGAACGCTGGCGTCATGGAACGACATGGGATGCTCTCTCGGTGTGGGTGAAGGTCGATCGTTGCGGGTGTGCGATCGACATGGTACGGCGGCCGGCAGAATGCAACTGTCCTGACCATCCGCCATGGTCGAACATTTCAGCGCGTGAGGGATTTTGAGGAGGTTTCTTGCGCGCCGTCCAGCGTCGCCGCGCGCCCAGCAGGCGAGCAGAGCCGCGATGGCGCTAGCGGACCGGCGGCGCCGATTGCGCGGCGGACTGTGCGCGCGACACCCCGCGCATCCGCGCCAGCAATTCGGCGGTGGGCCAGGAATCGGCGGGCAGGCCGTATCTGATCTGCATCGCCTTGACCGCAATGCGGCTTTGCTGGCCCATCACGCCGTCGACCTTGCCGACATCGAATCCCGCCCGCACCAGCAATTGCTGCAGCTCGCGCAGCTCGTTGAACGGCAGCTGCGCGATCGGGGCCGTGGGACGATGCATCGGCGGCGCGCCGTCGATGCGGGTGGCGAGATAGCCGGCGGTTGTCGAATAGATCAGCGAGTTGTTCCACTGGGTGTAGGCGGCGAAATTGGCATAGGCCAGAAACGCCGGTCCCATGCGGCCCATCGGCAGCAGCAGCGATGCCGGCATGTCGTCGTTGGGCAATGTCCGGCCGTCAGCCGAAGTGACGCCCAGCTGCGCCCATTTCGAGCGCGGCAACTGGATGGTCAGATCGGCCTGGTCCCAGGGAAAGGAAGCAGCGTTTTGCGGCACCCGCACCTCCTGCAGCCAGGGTTCGCCGCGGCGCCATTTCAGGCCGTTGGCGATGTAGTTGGCGGTCGAGCCGATCACGTCGGCCGGGCTTTGCAACAGGTCGCGGCGGCCATCGCCGTCGTAATCGACGGCGTAGCTGAAATAATGCGTCGGCAGGAACTGGGTCTGGCCGAGCTCGCCGGCCCAAGAGCCCACCATCTCCTCGGGCGTGAGATCGCCGCGGTCGATGATCTTCAGCGCGGCGATGGTCTCGTCCTGGAACATCCGGGAGCGGCGGCAGTCATAGGCCAGCGAGACCAGCGAGCGCAGTGTCGGCAGGTTGCCCATGTTGGCGCCGAAATCGCTCTCGAGGCCCCAGAACGCCGCGATCACCGCCGGCGGCACGCCATATTCCTTCTCGGCGCGCGCAAACGCCGCGGCATGGGTCTTGATGTGGGCCTGGCCCTGCTGCATCCGGAAGTTCGCCGCCATGCGGCCGGCAAACTCGGTGAACACCTGCCCGAACACGCGCTGGCCGCGGTCGCGATTGACGATACCCTGGTCGTAGACGAGATAGGGCGAGGCTTCGGCGATGGCGCGCGGCGACACCCCGGCGGCGGCGGCCTGCGCCTTCAGATCGGCGAGAAAACGCTCGAACGGCATGCCGGCGTGGCAGGCCGCGGCGCGCGAGGCCGGAGCGGCCGCCGCTCTGGGCAATGCGGAAGACGGTCGTGTGCCAGCCGGCGCGGGTTGAGCCGGGGCCGCCGATGAGAATGCCAGGGACATCGCGAGCGTCGCGAGCGCAACTTTAATTCCGGGCGAACAGGTCGGCATCGATCTCACGGGCGGTTGTGGGGAATCTTGCGGAACGGTCCTCCATATTACAGCGATGAGCGGATTAGCCAACGGGTGGGGGCTATTGCGCCCGCCGCGCTGGCCCCTAGATCGGGTCCGGCATCGAAAATTTGCTATTTGCCGGAATCTGCCGACATTAACCGGCTTGTCAGACGCCAGGAGCGCAAGGAATGACCGAAACATCCGACTACACGCCGCCCAAGGTCTGGAGCTGGAACAAGGAGAGCGGGGGCAGGTTTTCCAGCACCAACCGCCCGATCGCAGGCCCGACGCATGAGCAGGAGTTGCCGGTCGGCCGCCATCCGCTGCAGCTCTATTCGCTGGCGACCCCGAACGGCGTCAAGGTCACGGTGATGCTGGAAGAACTCCTGGCGCAGGGCTTTGCCGGCGCCGAATACGATGCCTGGCTGATCCGGATCGATGGCAACCAGTTCGGCAGCGGTTTTGTCGCGGTCAATCCTAACTCCAAGATACCGGCGCTGATGGACCGCAGCGGGCCGGAGCCGATCCGGGTGTTCGAGTCCGGCTCGATCCTGGTGCACCTGGCCGAGAAATTCGGGACCTTGCTGCCGACCGGCGGCGCGGCACGTGCCGAGTGCCTGTCGTGGCTGTTCTGGCAGATGGGCAGCGCGCCCTATCTCGGCGGCGGGTTCGGCCACTTCTATGCCTACGCGCCGACCAAGATCGAATACGCCATCGACCGCTTTGCGATGGAGGTGAAGCGTCAGCTCGACGTGCTCGACCGCCGGCTTGCGGATAATGAATATCTGGGCGGCCCGGACTATTCGATCGCCGACATCGCGGTCTGGCCCTGGTACGGCGGCCTGGCGCAGGGCGCACTGTACGGGGCGGCGGAATTTCTCGCCGTGCAGGAATACACCCACCTGCAGCGCTGGACCGCGGCCATTGCCAAGCGTCCGGCCGCGCAGCGCGGCCGCATGGTCAACCGGACCTGGGGCGACCCCGCGGGCCAGCTGCACGAACGCCATGACGCCGGCGATTTCGACACCAGGACCCAGGACAAGATCGGCGAGCCCGCCGGCGCCGGCGCGTGAACGACGGCGTGGGCGATTGCTTCGGCTGATGCTATCTCCGGACCGGCAGGTCGATGATGTCGCGGACCCGGGATGCCAGCTGGTCAAACGTGAACGGCTTGCCGATGAGGTGAACGTCCGGATCGAGGCGGCCCTGGTGAACAATGGCGTTGCGCGAGTAGCCTGTGGTGAAAAGAACGCGCAGCGCAGGACGCAACAGCCGGGCGGAATCGGCCAATATGCGCCCGTTTTTCCCGGGCAACACCACGTCGGTAAACAGCAGATCGATCCGGTCGGGACCTTCGAGCACCTGGAGCGCCTGCTCGGCGTCGGTTGCTTCGAGCACCCTGTATCCGAGCTCCCGCAGGATGGCCACGCTGTAGGCGCGGACGTCGTCATTGTCCTCGACGACCAGGACAACTTCCTCGCGGCTCGCGGTCGGAGCCGCCTGCGGCTCAACGGTCTCGGCCGCGCTCAAGTTTCCGGTGTAGCGGGGAAAATACAGCTTCACCGTCGTGCCCTGGCCTGGCTCGCTATACAGCGTGACATGACCGCCGGACTGTTTGGCAAACCCGTAGACCATGCTGAGGCCAAGCCCGGTTCCGCGCCCGACTTCCTTGGTCGTATAGAATGGTTCGAAGGCGCGGCTCAGCGTCTCCTTTGACATTCCCGAACCGCTGTCGCTGACCGACAGCATCACATATTGTCCCGGAACGACTTCCGAATCCTTGGCGGAGTAGGACTCGTCCAGCGCCGTGTTGGCTGTTTCGATGGTCAGCTTGCCGCCGTCCGGCATCGCGTCCCTCGCATTGACGGCGAGGTTGAGAATGGCGCTTTCCAGCTGGTTCTGGTCCACCTCGATCGGCCAAAGCCGGGAAGCCGTCACGGCTTCGAGTTCGATCGTCTCGCCCAGCGTTCGATGCAGCAGTTCGGTCATCTCACGCACCAGCGCGTTGACCTCCAGCGGCTTCGGCTCCAGCGGCTGACGCCTGGAAAAGGCCAGCAGCCGCCCGGTCAGGCTCGCCGCGCGCTGGGTGCCCTGAAGCGCCAATTCGGTAGCCCGCTTGATACGGCTGTGATCCTCCGGCCTGGATCTGCGGATGGTGTCGAGACCGCCCATGATCACCGTCAGCAGGTTGTTGAAGTCATGGGCGACCCCGCCGGTCAATTGTCCGATCGCCTCCATTTTCTGGGCCTGGCGCAACGCCTCCTCGGCCTTTATTCGTTCCGCCACTTCGGCTTCGACGCGTTGCTCCAGCGTATTGTTGATGGCCTGCAGGTTGGCTTCGGCGCGCCGCCGGTATTCCAGCTCGCGCTGCAGCGCCTCGCCGGCGGCCTTTTCCTCGGTGATATCGATCAATGCGCCGGAAAACGTTTTCTGACCCGATGGCGCGGCGTTGACGTGCCCGCGCGACAACACGGTGCGCGGGCTGCTGCCGCCGCGAACGCGATACTCCGCCTCGAACGGCTCCCCGGTTTCCAGCGTGCGCATGATGCGGGCCATGACGGACTCGCGATCGTCGGGATGAATACCTTCAACGATCGAGCGCAAGGGAAGTCCGTTTGCGGCATCCTCGGAGGCAACACCGAATATTTCGCTGAGCGGTCCCTGAATGCTGATGCAATCGGTCTCCACATCCCAGTCGTAGATCGCAACGCGCCCGGTCGACAGTGCAAGTGTCAGGCGCTCTTGCGACATCACGAACCGCTGCTCGCTTTGCATGACGGAGCGGGCAGCGTCCTTCCTGACCTTTGCCATCTGGATGTTGGAATTTATCCGGGCGAGCAGTTCGCGGGCGGCAAAGGGCTTGGCCAGATAATCGTCGGCGGCGGCATCCAGTGCTTCGACCTTGGCCTCTTCTCCTGCCCTGGCGGAAAGCATCAGCACCGGGGTTCCGGCCAGCGCCGCATCGCTGCGAATCCCCCGCAGCACGCCGAATCCGTCAAGCTTCGGCATCATGACGTCGGTGAGAACCAGGTCCGGCGGCGACCGGCGGGCCGAAGCCAATGCGGCTTCGCCGTCCTGCACGGTCTCGACGGCGTAACCTTGTGTTTCAAGCAGCCTGCGGACGTAGTCGCGCATGTCCGCATTGTCGTCGGCCAGCAGAATGCGTTTGCCGGATCCTGGCAGCGCTGCGCGGGGCAATTCCGCGGCCGGCAGCATGGCCTTCGAAGTCCCGGACGGCGCCAGCGCGGTCTCCAGACCGGGAAGCAGGTGCAGTGCTTCTTCCAGGTAGGGCTGGGTCAGGATCGAGACGGCGGACGAAGTCGACTGGCTTACCTGGTCTTGCGGCAGGTGCGCGCATCCGAAGGGAACGCGGATAATAAAGGCCGTTCCCTCTCCCAAGGCGCTCCTGACCTCGATGCTGGCGCCGTGCAACCGGACCAGTTCCTGCACCAAAGCGAGCCCGATGCCGGTTCCCTCGAAGCTTCTTCCGTGCGCGCCCTCGACGCGATGAAAACGTTCGAACAACCGAGGCAGTTCATCCCTGGCAATTCCGATCCCGGTATCTGCGACGCGCACCAGCGCCGCCGCATGATCGTCGGATTCCGAAATGGAAATCGCTATTTCGCCGGCCATCGTGAACTTGAAGGCATTGGAAAGCAGATTGAGAAGGATTTGCTCCCACATGCCGCGATCGACATAGGCCGGTTGCGACAACTCTCTGCAGTCGACCGCAAAGCGCAGGCCGGCTTTCTCGATGACGCCGCGGAAAGCTGCGGCTATTTCGGCGGAAAACGCGCTGAGGTCGGTGGGTTGATAGCTGGCCCGCATTCGGCCGGCCTCGATCCGGGAGAAATCCAGCAGGCTGTTGACCAGACGCAACAACCGCATGCCGTTGCGATGCACCAGCTCGAGTTGCGGTCGCGAACTGTCCGTCGGATCGCCGGTCGCCAGCAGTTCCTCGATCGGTCCCAGCATCAAGGTGAGCGGGGTGCGGAATTCGTGGCTTACATTCGAGAAGAAGGTCGTCTTGGCGCGATCCAGTTCCGACAGGACTTCGGCGCGCCGTTTTTCCTCTTCATAGGCCTGGGCGTTGGCAAGCGCGGCCGCAATCTGGCCCGCCACCAGTCCGAGGAATCCGCGATAGTTTTCATCGACCAGACGGAATGGATTCAAACCGACGATCAGCACGCCTGAACGTCCGGTCTCCCCGGTGGCCAGTATCGGCAGGACGGCTGCCTGAACGGGCGGGCGATCCCACGCCCCGGTGGGCAGACGATCTGCAAAGACCTTGTCCAGATCCGAGACGAGCTGCGCCTGATGGGTGGCAAGAACCGTCTTGAGCGGCCATGGCGCGGAAGCAGCCAGATCCAGGGTCGCGGGAGCCGCCTGATGGCCGATCTCGATGCCCGATGTCCCGGCCAGCGTGAGAATGGCGCTTTCCGGCTCGGCCAGATACAGCATCGAGAACGGCACGTCGCGCGGATTGGTGGCAAGGGCGCTTGTGCTTTGCTGGCAGGCATCCAGCCAGGAACGCGCGTTCGCGGTGCTGGCGGACAACTCGCGCAACAGGGCGATTTGTCGTTCGCCGAGCACCCGCAGGGTGTCGTCGCTGTTGGCGCAGATAATTCCGCCGACGCCGCCCTCGTCGTCGGGAATCGGGCTGTAGGAAAAGGTGTAGTAGGTTTCTTCCGGGTATCCGTTGCGCTCCATGATCAGGAGCTGGGATTCGACATAGGTTCCGCGGTCGCCTCCCATCGCCGTTTCGAGCAAGGGGCCGATGTCGGGCCATATTTCGTGCCAGACTTCGCGGGTTGTCTTGCCAAGCGCCCAGGGATGTTTGCCCCCGATGATGGATTTGTAGGGATCGTTGTAGAGATAGACCAGTTCCTTGCCCCAACCGATCCAGATCGGCTGCAGGGAGGTCAGCATGATCCTGACCGCGAGCTTCAGACTTAGCGGCCAGCCGCCCGGAGGCCCGAGCGGCGTTTCGTTCCAGTTGTGGCCTCGCATGAGGCCGCCCAGTTCACCGCCTCCTGCCAGGAAATCCCCCATTCGAGCACGGCCTTCCGCCGCGATGGGATCCGTTGACTGATTCACCCGACGCTCCGATGACTGAATCCGGCAAGTTTAACGGCAGGCGCCATGGTTTCAACCGTTTCAGCGCTGCGCGCGGTCGAATGGCGGGCGTTCCCCCGCTTGAATAATGCTGAAGGAACGTTGCCGAGCACCGGCGCCACCGCACCACAATGTCGGCCACCCGGCATTGCGCCGACGGGAGCGGGTCTCGGCCGGTCGCGGTGCCTCAAGCTGCGCGGAACCATCGGCTGGCGGCCCATGGCACGGCGTTGGTGGCAGCCCGGCGGAAGACAGCGCCAAGCCGATGTTCAGCAGGACAAAACCATGCAGCGGAAATCAGGGTTTGGCTGTGCTGACGTCGGCCGTCAGCGCAACGGAGGCCTCGGTGGTCAGCAGCAGGAAGGTAAAGGTTTCCTGAAGGTAGAGACGGACCGTCTTGTCGTCGTGGCTCGAATAGCCGATCGACACATCCTCTCCGAGATACAAACCGAAATCGCCGCCGCGCGTCGTCAGCACGAAGGCGCCGTCGATCGCCGGCGCCCAGATGATCTCGCCGTCGACGAGGCCCTTGATGTGCCGCAGGACCGGATAGCCGTGATCGCTGGTTTCGCTCAAGGCCGTATAGGCATCGGCCCCCAGCAAGACCGAATAGGGACCGTTGACGCCCTCGAGCCGCAATTTGCCGAGAGCCTGGGCGATGACGTCGGGATAGGCGCGGATGTCGGCCGGAAGGGTCAGCACCGGGTTGCTGGTTGCCTCGCGGATACCGGCGATGCCTGCGGCAGCATAGCCCTCGAAGATCGCCCGGTCCTCCGCAAAAGCCAGCAGCCGTGCGGCATCCTTGGCCGGCTGCCAATCCGAATCGCTGGCGCCGCGCTCCACGTCATCGATCTGCTGGCGATCGAGCTCGAAGGGGACGCGCAGTTCGACCAGCGGCTTGACCTCGCGCTGTCGCGCCAGGATGCCGTCTGCCGGTGCGGCGACATTGCGCGAATGGCCGGTGCCGATGGCGGAAAGCGCAATTCCGCCCGGTCCCTGCACGTCGACGACGCGCCGCCCGGCAAGGTAGCGCTTGATGGTGCGCGAGGTCTCCTGCTCGATCTCGGACCAGGCCGCGTCGGATATCGGGGCAAGCTCGCGGTGCAGATTGTTCATGGCGCGGGGTCTCCCTTAAGCGAACCGATGTCGAGTGAACCCGCGCGCTTCGGCGCCGGCATTGGCGCTGCAACGGCAGGCTGGTGCAACAATCCCGTGGCCGGGTCGTCGTCCGCGATGTTTTCCAGGAACGTCGCCGACGGCACGAAGAACAGGTTGCCGGTCCTGGCGACGCTGAAATCCAGCAGCCGGTCGTAATTGCCGGCAGGCTGGCCTATGAACATGTTTTCCAGCATCTGCTCGATGGTTTTCGGCGAACGTGCGTAACCGATGAAATAGGTGCCGAACTGCTTCTCGGCCACGCGGCCGAACGGCATGTTGTCGCGGATGATCTTGATTTCCTTGCCGTCCACCACGACCTTGGCGAGGGCGTTGTGGGCGCAAGCCGGCTTCACGGCGTCGTCGAGCTCGATGTCCGAAAGCTTGCGGCGGCCGATGATCCGCTCCTGGGCCTCGGTGGACAGCTCATTCCAGCGATCCAGATCGTGCAGGTATTTCTGCACGATCACGTAGCTGCCGCCGGCGAAGCCGGCGTCCTCGGCCCCGACATAGGCGGCATCGATCGCCGCCTGTCCGGCCGGGTTTTCCGTTCCGTCGACGAAGCCGATCAGATCGCGGTCGTCGAAATAGCGAAAGCCGTGCACTTCGTCGACCGGCGAGACGGCGGCGCCGAGCTGCGCCATGATCTGGGTCGCCAGCTCGAAACAGAGGTCCATGCGTTTGGCGCGAATGTGAAACATCAGATCGCCGGGCGTGGCCACGGCATGGCGCGAGCCGGCCCTGAATTCCCGAAACGGATGCAATTCCGCCGGCCGCGGCTGGCCGAACAGCCCGTCCCAGGCGTCGGATCCGATTCCCAACACGCAGGAAAGGTTGCCTTCGAGATTGCGGAAGCCAACCGCGCGTGCCAGCGCCGGCAGGTCGCCGCAAGTCGATCGCACGGCCGCCCGACTGGTGGCGCCGGGGTTGATGGTGACGACCAGGAAGATCGCGGCGCGGGTCAGATCCTGAACCACCGCCTGAGAGACGAAAGGCGGAGCGGACGGCTGGCCGGGTGCGGTCATTGGACCGTTTCCGTTGGGTTTGAGGTCGGCGGTGCGGCGGCACCTTATCGGGAGTCCGGTTCGAGTTCAAACAGCCAGAGCCGTCGCCGTAATCGGCTTCATCAGCATGGCTTCTCCCGTCGATCGGTTGTTTGTCCTTCCGTGCGACAGGGATTGAAAATTTTCAGGCGTCAAACTCTTTCAAACCTTTTGCGCGGCATCGAGGCCCGATCAAAAATTGACGGCCCTCGTGTCGATCGATATCGTTTGCGCTGGCCGTCACCAGCTGTCCGGCGCCGGGCCTCGCGGCGTGATTGCTGCGGCGGGTGCAAGGCCGCGCGGTCTTGCTGCTTCATGGGCGCCAACAGGAGGTCGCGTTGAAAGTCTGGCAAGTCGCGCGCGAATGGTCGATCGAAGGGATGCAACTGGTCGAGCAGCCGGAGCCCGAGCCGGGCCCCGGTCAGATCACCGTCCGGATCCGGGCTGCATCGCTGAACTATCGCGATCTGCTTACCGTGCAGGGCAAGGGAGGGGCCCACCAGCTTCCCCTCATTCCCTTCTCGGACGGCGCCGGCGAAGTGGCGGCGGTCGGTTCAGGTGTGACCGGCATTTCGGTCGGCGAGCGGGTATGTCCGATGTTCTTTCCGTCCTGGCTCGACGGAGGTCCATCGGCCGGCAATCGCCGCCTTGCCCTGGGCGGAACGCGCCCAGGCGTATTGCAGCAGCTGATGCTTCTCGACGCAGCCGGTATCAGCCGCATTCCCGATCATCTGAGCTTCGTTGAAGCCGCGACACTGCCTTGCGCCGCGCTGACGGCGTGGCGGGCGCTTTTCGACGAAGCCGTCGTTCGTCCCGGCCAGACCGTGCTGGTGCAGGGCACCGGCGGGGTATCGATCTTTGCGCTGCAATTCGCAAAGCTCGCCGGCGCCACCGTCATCGTGACCTCCTCGAGCGACGAAAAGCTGGAACGCGCAAGGGCGCTCGGGGCCGACCATACCATAAACTATCGCGACATCCGCGACTGGGGGAAGGCCGCGGCGGCCTGGGCGGGTGGCGGCGTCGACCATGTCGTCGAGGTCGGCGGCAAGGACACCTTCCAGCAATCGATCGACGCGTCAAAGGTCGGCGGCAGCATTCTAGTGATCGGCGTGCTCTCAGGCTTCTCGCAGGAGATCGCCATGCCCAGCATCTTCGGCAAGAACCTGCGCATCTTCGGCCTGTCGGTCGGCAGCAGGCGGATGTTTCAAGACATGGTCTCGGCGATCGGGCGCCATCGCCTCAAGCCCGTGGTTGACCGGACCTTCGATTTCCACGCCGTGCCCGAGGCCTTGAAGCTGATGCAGGCAGGCGGCCATTTCGGCAAGATCGCGATCGAGTTTTCGCATCCGTGATGGCTCTTCAAAGGCGTTCGCCGAGCGCCGGTCCAGGCACCGCGACGGACGTCATTTCCGCTCGCTGCTGTGTCCAAGCCTGCTATAGGTCTGGTGCATAGGTCCAGCCTGGCAGGAATGAAGCATGTTCCCATCGACCTTCAGGAGGCTGGAAGTCTTTCTGGCCGTCGTAGAATCGGGCAGCTTCATAGCGGGCGCGGAGCGGCTTGGGATTTCGCATCCCTCGATCAGCAACCATATCAAGGCGCTGGAACGGCAAGTCGGTTGCACATTGTTCCTGCGACGCAAGGGATCGGTCTCCAGCCTGACCGAGCAGGGCCGCCGTCTCTATGAACGCGGCGCGCGTCTGCTGCAGGAGGCCAGCCTCCTGACGCGCGATCTCGCGCCCAACCGTGCCGGAGCAAAACGGCCGCGCTTTACGCTGGGGACCCAGCGGGTGCTCGCGGAGTACGTGCTGCGACGACCGATCTGCGAATTCGTGCGTGATCAGGACGATATCGAACTGGTGGTCAATGCCGGCCACTTCGAGGAGTCGATCGAAAGCATCGCGAATGGCACCGTCGATCTCGGATGCGTCATCAATTTTGGTGCGATTGCCGAACTCGAGTCCGAGATCATAGGACACGAGCGGATCGGCTTTTTCGTCGCACCCCATCACCCGCTGGCCCGGCGGAAGAAAATCGGCGTTGCCGAGCTTGGCAACCAGCCGTTCGTCGCCACGCGGCGTGACGAGCATTATGGCCAGATGATATCGAATATGCTGGGTTCGATCGGCCTTACCGAGTACCGCGTGGTTCACCAGATCCAGGAAGGCGCCGTGCTCAACGAACTGGCGGCGCAGGGACGCGTGGTCGCCTGCGGCTTCGTCCCCGCCGCAGAGCAGTTCCTGCGCAACAATCTGCTGGTCGAACTCTCGATCGACGCGCCGCTGCTGTTCGCCGACCTGCATCTTATCTTTCCGCCGCGGCGCAGGCCGGGCAGGCTTGCGCTGGAATTCGCCAAGATCCTGCGCCAGGGCGAATTCGCGAGCTACAAGCCGCTGAAGGATTCCCGCAGGCGGTAGGCGCTCTCGACGGGCGCAGGGCCCCCTACGCGGCAGCGGCCGGGATGTAGCCATTTGGCTACTGCCACAGTAGTTAGCCAATGCGTTGGTTCCGGACCTGAACGCCACCATGGTCGCCGGCGAAACGAGTGGAGAGAATCGCACTTTCCGCATCGGGAACCACCACGCCGCCAGCGCAGGCGGCTCAGATCGAAATTTGAAGTTCAGTCAAATACGATCGCTGGGAGGAGACAGGCATGGCCGCAAAGAGCGATGGCTTCGATACCATAACCCGGGTCGGTCCGGGCACGCCGATGGGAAACCTGTTCCGGCGCTTCTGGCTTCCAGCGCTGCTTTCCAGCGAATTGCCCGATTCCGACGGCACCCCGGTGCGCCTCCGCATCCTGAGCGAAGACCTGGTGGCGTTCCGTGATTCGGACGGCAAGGTCGGAATTGTCGCGGCCTATTGCCCGCACAAGCTCGCGCCATTGTTCTTCGGCCGCAATGAAAACTGCGGACTTCGCTGCGTGTATCACGGGTGGAAATTCAATGTTGATGGCGAGTGCGTCGACATACCCAACATCGTTCCGCCCGACAATTTTGCGGCCTTGAAGGAAAAAGCCAGGATCACCAGCTACCCGACCCGCGAGGCCGGCGGCATCACCTGGATCTATATGGGTCCCAGGGAGCTTATGCCGGAATTGCCGGGCATGGAGTGGATGTCGCTGCCGGCGTCGCACGTCCATACCTCGCGCTGGCTTCACCGCAGCAACTGGCTGCAGGCGGCCGAAGGCGAAATAGACACCTCCCACATCAGCTTTCTGCACAGCGTGCTCGAAGTTCCTGACGAAGGTCCGGACCGGCACCGGCTGGCGAGGGATGGTGCGCCGCATATCGAATTGAGGGACACCGACTATGGATTCGTTTATGGCGCGCGGCGGCGTTACGAAAACCGGTTCTATTGGCGGGTGACCCAATGGATGCTGCCGATGTGGAGCGCGATTCCCAGCGGGATGGATGATTTCATCGGCGCCGGCCGCGCCTGGGTGCCGATCGACGACTACCACACCACGGCGTTCGCCTATCAGTATCGGCCGAAACGCCCGTACTCCGAGGCCGAGGTCGCGGAGATCAACCAAGGCGGCCAGTTTCCGCCACGATCGACCAAAGGTTCGATCCAGCTTCCTCACGGCTATGTCATCGATACTTTCGTTCCGACCGCGAGCAAGGAGAACGATTACATGATCGATCGTCATGCCCAGCGCAAGGAAAGCTTCACCGGCATCTGGGGGATCAACGAACAGGACCGGGCGCTGCAGGAAAGCATGCCGAGCATCCAGGGCGACCAACTTGGCATCGTCGATCGAAGCGGCGAGCATCTTGTGAAATCCGATCTGCCCACGATGTTCGCACGGCGCAAGCTGACCAAGCTCGCGCGCGATCTCGCCGAAGGCAAGGAGCCGGTCGCCGCGCTGCGCAGCGAGCAATATGGGTTGCGCGCTATCGCCAAGGTTTCCACGATCGCCGACTTTGACGAATTCATGGAAGCGCATGGCAAGGAAGCAAAGGCATTTTGGGGCTCGCCGGTCGGTCAGAGCGCAGTCCGCTCGGCCCCCTTGTCCTGAACTGTCGCGCCCATCGTATCCGCCGGCGCGGGCACTCATCCGGCCCGTGCCTCAACCGTTAACTCCGCCATCCGCCGCAACTGTCGTCGGACCATGGAATGGACCAGATGAGCATTCAATCACTCGGTTATATGGGCGTCCGGTCCGGCAACCTGGAAGACTGGGCCGGCTATGGGCCTCGCCAGCTCGGGATGCAGCGGGTCGACAAAACCCGCTCGATGCTTGCCTTTCGCATGGACGACCGCAAGCAACGCATCATCGTCAACGCGCACGACAGCGATGGAATTGGCTTCTTTGGCTGGGAGGTCGCGGACAGGGCCGCGCTGGCTGCGCTGGCCGGCCGCCTCGACGCTGGCGGCGTCAAGGTCGCGCAGGGCACGCGCGCCCTTGCTGACGAAAGGCATGTCGCCGACCTGATCGTGTTTCAGGATCCGATCGGCAACCGGCTGGAGGCATTTTACGGAGCCGAGACGGCCGCCGAACCGTTCGTCCCGGGCCGCTCGATCTCGGGCTTTCGCACCGGTCCGCTTGGCATGGGCCATGTCGTGTTCGGCGTCGACAGCGCCAGAACCGTGCACACGATGCTGCCGTTCTACAGGGACCTGCTCGGCTTTCGCCTGACAGACTATTACTCCGAGCCGTTCGAGGCCCGGTTTCTGCATGTCAACCAGCGTCATCACAGCCTGGCTTTTGTCGAGACCGGAAAGAACGCGTTCCATCATCTGATGATGGAGCTGTACAGTTTTGATGACGTCGGGCAGGGCTACGATCTCGCCAACGCGGACGGCAAGGTGGCGACCACCCTCGGGCGTCACACCAGCGACTTCATGACGTCGTTCTACTCGATGACGCCGTCGCAGTTCATGATCGAATATGGCTGGGGCGGCCGGTCGATCGAGCCTGCGAACTGGCAGCCGCATGAGCGCAATTCGGGTCCGAGCCTTTGGGGCCACGAGCGGACCTGGACCTCGGATCAGGTCAACGACAAGGCGCGCAAGATGCGGCACGCCAATGCGGCGAAAGGCATGCGGGCACCGGTGCAGGTGATGGAAGGCAACTATCAGGTGATGCCGGGCGTCTGTCCCTGGTGGGACAGCGTGACGGCAAATTCGGCGCAGCGCAAGGCGTGATCGGTCACACGCAGCATGACCATCCTTCCGGGGAGTATGGCCATGACCGAGTCGACAGCAAGCGGTGAGATGTGAAGAAAACGTCGGACAGGCCGATTCGAATCGGCGTCGTTGGTTTGGGAATGGCCGGGGCCGCCATGATCCCGGCGATTGAAGCGCATCCCGATTTCATCCTGGCGGGTGCGGCGGATCTGAATCCGGAGCTTCGCGCGCGCTTCGCCGGCGATCACGCCTGCAGCGTCGACGGCGGCGCGGCGCAGCTGATTTGCCGCGATGATATCGACGCCGTCTACATCGCGACGCCGCATCAGCTGCACCGCGACCATGTGGTGTTCGCCGCGGAAAACGGCAAGCACGCCGTTGTCGAGAAGCCGATGGCGCTTTCGCTGCACGACTGCGACGAGATGATCGCGGCCGCAAGCCGCAACGGCACGGTTCTTGTCGTCGGCCACACCCACAGCTTCGATCCCGCCATCCGGACCATGAGTGACCTGATCGCGAGCGGAGAGCTCGGCCGCCTGTCGATGATTGCGATGTGGAACTATACCGATTTCATCTACCGGCCGCGCCGTCCGGAAGAACTCGATACGTCCCTGGGCGGCGGAATCCTGTTCAACCAGATTCCGCACCAGGTCGACATCGCGCGGCTGTTGGCGCGATCCGAGGTGCGCCGGGTGCGCGCGATGGCGGATATCCTGGACCGCAGCCGGCCGACCGAAGGATCCTGCATGGCGATGCTCAGCTTTGCCGACGGCGCCGCCGCCAGCCTCGTCTACAGCGGTTACGATCGTTTCGACAGCGACGAGCTGCACGGCTGGATCGGAGAGAGCGGCCAGCCGAAAGGCGCCAGTCACGGATCGACGCACCGCGCCCTGGCGGCGATGCGTTCAAGCGGGGACGAAGCCCAGGCGCGCTCCCAGCGCTACGGCTATGGCGGCGATCGCAAATGGGGACCGCAGCCCGGGCAGCGTTGGCACCAGCCCCATTTCGGCACGCTGATCGTCAGCTGCGAGAAGGCGGACCTCCGGCAGTCGGCGGACGGAATACTGCTCTATTCGGCCGACGGCGTGCGCGAGATCGAGGTCGCCTTGACCAACCATCGGCCCGGCCGTTCGGATGTGCTGGATGAGCTCTACGGCGCCGTGGCCAAGGGAGTCCGGCCTGTTCATGACGGCCGCTTTGCCAGGGGGACACTTGAGGTCTGCCTGGCCATTCAGGAGTCCTCAAGCAAGCGCAGCGAGGTGGCGCTGCCGGCTTCGCAGCCGCTGCAGACACCGATCAAGTCCGGACGGGCAGCATGGGCGTAGCTCCGCGATCGCTGCGCGCAGTGTGGCCAGCTCCCGGCGGAGGCGTGGTCTGACATGGCGGTCTCCGCAGCAACAACCAAGGTCAGGGTATCCGCGATCTCGCAGGAAACGCGAGATGTCAGCCTGCTCGAACTGCACCCTGCCGACCGCAAGGAGCTTCCCTGCTTTTCGGCCGGATCCCATATCGATCTCCATCTCAGGGACGGCATGATCAGAAGCTACTCATTGATCAACCCCTCTAGCGAGACCCACAGATACGTCATCGGGGTGAAGAAGGAGCCGAACAGCCGCGGTGGTTCCCGGTACATTCACGAGGAGCTGGGCTGCGGCGACGAGATCGCAATTGGCGCGCCGAGAAACACTTTTGCGCTGCGCGAAGAGGCAGCTTGTTCGATCCTGATCGCGGGCGGCATCGGCGTGACTCCCCTGATCAGCATGGCGCAGCGTCTGGAAGAACTCGGAAGACCCTGGCAGCTTCACTATGCAGCGCACGCCGGCTCTGCCGGGTTCGTTTCCCGGCTGGCCAGGTTTGGCGCCAAGGTTCGCTTCTACTTTCCGACCGAGTTCGAGCGCGAGCCGCGCGCCACAAGGATCGATATCGCTGCGATCGTCGCCGGCGCCACGCCGGAGACCCACATCTATTGCTGCGGCCCGGAGCGCATGCTGACGGCATTCCAGGCGGTGACCGCCCGGCGGGTCCCCGACCGCAGCCACATCGAACACTTCGCCAACGCCCAGGGTGTCGACAAGGAAGGCGAGTTCGAGGTGGTGCTGGCAAGGTCCGGCCGCAGCATCGCCGTGGCTTCCGGAAAGTCCATCCTGGACACGCTGCTGGAACTGGGAATCGACGCCCCGTATTCCTGCATGGAAGGCGTCTGCTCGAGCTGCGAGACGCGCGTGCTGTCCGGCATTCCGGATCATCGCGACCTGATCCTGAGCAGCGAAGAACACGCGGCAAACGACCGGATGATGATCTGCTGTTCAAGGTCAAAGTCTCGAACGCTTGTCCTGGAGCTGTAAGGTGCGGGATGGCCGGGTTTCAGCAGCGCCGGTTCCCGGACGACAAGAATGCAAAAGGATTTCGACGCCATGATCATCGACTGCCACGGTCATTACACGACGGCTCCCAAGCAGCACGAGCAATGGAGAAATCAGCAGATCGAGGCCCATGCGAAGGGCGCGGCCGCGCCGCCGCGGCCGCCGATTACCGATGACGAGATCCGCGATTCGATCCGCAACGGCCAGCTCCGGGTGCAGCGCGAGCGCGGTACCGATCTGACGATCTTTTCGCCGCGCGCCGCCGGCATGGGCCATCATCTCGGCGATGCCGGCACCAGCGAAGCGTGGGCCATCGCCTGCAACGATCTGATCCACCGGGTCTGCGGCCTGTTTCCGACCAATTTCATCGGTGCCTGCATGTTGCCGCAAAGCGCCGGCACCTCCCCGAAAAACTCGATCGCGGAGCTGCAGCGCTGCGTTCGCGAACTCGGCTTCGTCGGATGCAATCTCAATCCCGATCCGTCGGGCGGCTATTGGACCGATCCGCCGCTTTCCGACCCCTACTGGTATCCGATCTACGAAACGCTGGTGGATCTCGATGTGCCGGCGATGATCCACGTCAGCCACGCCTGCAACCCTGCATTCCATACCACCGGCTCGCACTATCTGAACGGCGACACCACGGCCTTCATGCAGTTTCTGACCTCGGATGTCTTCAGCAGATATCCAAAGCTGAAAATCATCATTCCGCACGGCGGCGGTGCGGTGCCATATCACTGGGGGCGCTTCCGCGGGCTTGCCCAGGTGCTCAAGCTGCCGCTGCTCAAGGATCATCTGCTCAATAACATCTACTTCGACACCTGCGTCTACCATCTTCCGGGCCAGGAACTGCTGGCCAAGGTGATTCCGATCGACAACATCCTGTTCGCCTCGGAAATGATCGGGGCCGTCCCCGGGATCGATCCCGAGACCGGGCATAATTTCGACGACACCAGGCGCTATATCGACCAGCTTCCGATCTCGGCCGCAGACAAGTCGAAGATCTTCGAGGGCAACGCCAGGCGCGTCTTCAGCCGGCTGGCGCAGCAGTTGAAATCCCCGTCCGGCGAAGCGGACGTGGAGGTCGCGCCATGATCGGGTTTTCGGTGCAGCCGATCGGGCGTCGGGTCGGCGCGGAAATTGCGGAGAAATACCGCTCGCTTCCGGTCGCCAATGTCAGTGATTGCATGTCGCGCCTGAGCGGCGGCGGCCCAAGGCTGCGGCCCTATCATGCGCAAGGCGTGCTGTCGGGCCCGGCGTTCACCGTGAAAACCCGTCCCGGCGACAATCTGATGGTGCACAAGGCGCTCGATATCGCCGCCCCCGGCGATGTGGTCGTGGTGGATGCCGGCGGCGAACTGACCAATTCGATCGTCGGCGAGATCATGATCACCTATGCGATGAAGCGCGGGCTGGCGGGACTGGTGATCAACGGCTCGATCCGGGATTCGGACGCGGTGCGCCGGCTGGCCTTTCCGGTCTACGCAGCCGGGGTGACCCATCGCGGCCCGCTGCGATCCGGGCCGGGGGAAATCGGCAGGGCAATCGCCTTCGACGGCATGGTGATCGAGCCCGGCGACCTCATCATCGGCGACGGCGATGGCGTGCTTTGCGTTCCGTTTGATGAAGTCGACGAGGTCTACCAGGCAGCCTTTGCCAAGAACAAGGTCGAGGATCGGATTCTCGCCGAGCTGAAGGCCGGCGGGACGATGGACCGCGCCTGGGTCGACATCACGCTGCGGCAACTGGGCTGCAAGCTGCCGTGATCAAGCAGGCAACAACTGCAGCGGGCAGATGGCGAGCAGGAGGTTCCGGCCGTGCGTAGGGCGAGTTTCGAGGTCGAAGGCTACAGGCATGGCGACAACCCGATTCCGGCGGTCAGTCGTATAGGCAACCTGGTCTTGACCGGCGGCATATCCGGCATCGACACCACTACCGGCGTCATGCCGGCGGCGCTCGAAGAGCAATGCGCGAACATGTTCGGCCTGGCCGCCAGGGTTTTGCAGGCCGCCGACGCCGGACTGGAAGATGTCATCAAGGTAACGGTCTTCATCAGGGCCGGCCTGAGCCGGGAGGCCTTGAACCGCGAGTGGCTGGAATATTTTCCGGATCCGCATTCCCGCCCGGTGCGGCACACGCTGGTCACCGAGCATCTGGCGGGCGGCATGTTGATCCAATGCGAATTGATGGCCGTCAAGGATTGAACCGGAACCGCCGCGAGGATGCGCGGCCGATTGGCCGTCGCGCACTTCGCCGCAAGTCAGTTGAAAGGGAAGAGCGATGCGAATGATGCGCTTTAGATCGGCGGACGGCTTTCGGCTCGGTGTTGTCGTCGGTGACGCGCTGGCGGACCTGTCTGCCATCCGGCCTGATGCGCCGCGCGATCTTGCGGATCTGCTGCAAGGCGGGCCGTCCGCCCTCGCGCAAGTCGCAGATCAGGCAGCGAACGCGACCGCGGCGCAGATGATCGCGCTCTCGTCCGCAACGCCGGCATTGCCGACCCGGCGGCCGGGGAAATTCATCTGTCTTGGTCTCAACTATGCCGATCACGTCAATGAATCGGCGTATTCGACTCAGTCCTATCCGACGCTGTTCATGCGGGCCACGACCTCGCTGATGGCCCACGAGGAGGCTTTCGAGCGGCCGGTGGCGTCGGAGCAGCTCGACTACGAGGCGGAACTTGCCGTCATCATCGGCCGGACCATGCGGCACGTCACCGCCGATCAGGCGCTTGCAGGGGTTGCCGGCTACGCCTGCTTCAATGACGGGTCGGTGCGCGACTATCAGCGCCACACCGTGCAGTGGACGATGGGCAAGAACTTCGATCGTACCGGCGGCTTTGGGCCGTTGTTCGTGACGGCTGACGAACTTCCTCGCGGCGCATCCGGTCTTCGCATCGCTGGTCGCGTCAATGGCGAAGTCAGGCAATCCGACAACACCGCCAACATGATCTTCAAGGTCGGCGAGACGCTGTCCTACATCTCGGAGGGCATGACCCTCCAGCCGGGCGACGTCGTCGCCATGGGGACGCCGTCGGGCGTGGCGCATGCGCACAAACCGCCGAAATGGCTGAAGCACGGCGATGTCGTCGAGGTCGAGATCGAGGGCATCGGGGTTCTTCGCAACCGGGTAGTGGACCAACGGATGCAGCCGCCGGTCCGCGCGGTGGCCTAGCAGCAGGAAAACCCGCGCCGGCTGTGTTGTCGGAACATTCAACGGTCGGCCTGCCGGTCGAATCAAGGAAATCATAAAGGGAAGCAGCATGTTCAGGACGGTGATTGTGATGTGTATCGGGCTTGCGGCGGCGTCGGCAAGTCCGGCGTTTGCGCAGAAAGCCTATGACGTCGGCGCATCGGATACCGAGATCAGGATCGGGCAGACCATGCCCTACAGCGGCCCGCTGTCGAGCTATGCCACCATTGGCAAGATCGAGGCCGCCTATTTCCGCATGATCAATGAAGGTGGCGGCGTCAACGGGCGAAAAATCATCTTCCTGTCGGAGGACGACGGCTACAGCCCGCCCAGGACGGTCGAGCGGATCAGGAAGCTGGTCGAGAGCGACGAAGTCCTGGCGACCTTCAACACGATGGGGACCCCGACCAATTCCGCAATTCAGAAATACATGAATGCGAAGAAGGTGCCGATGCTGTTCGTCGCCAGCGGCGCTTCGAAATGGAACGATCCCAAGGAATTCCCGTGGACGATGGGGTGGCCGGAATCCTACAAGAAGGAAGGAATGGAATTCGCAACCTATCTGCGCCGCGAGGTCGCAAATCCGCGCATCGCCATCCTCAGCCAAAACGACGATCTGGGCAAGGATTTCGTGGCCGGATTTCGCGAGGGGCTCGGTGCGGATGCCGACAAGCTGATCGTCAAAGAGCTGACCTACCAGCCGTCGGATCCGACCATCGACTCGCAGATCGTCAGTTTGAAAGCCTCTGGCGCCAACGTGTTTTTTGACGTCACGGTCTCGAGATTTGCGGCGCAAGCGATCCGCAAGGCTTATGAAATCGAATGGCATCCGCTGCATCTTCTGATCAGCAACTCGAATTCCATATCCGGGACGATGGCCGTCGCCGGCGCCGAGGCGTCAAAGGGCATCGTGTCGCCGCTCACCTACAAGGACGTCAACGACGACCAGTGGCGTTCCGATCCCAGCGTCGCGCAATACCTGTCGTTCATGAAGCGCTTCTATCCGGAGGGCAACATCGCCGACTCCTTCAATGTCTATGGCTATTCCGCAGCCGAGCTTCTGGTTCAGGTGCTCAAACAATGCGGCGACGAACTCACGCGCCAGAACGTGATGCGTCAGGCAGCAAGTCTCAAGGATGTGCGGCTGCCGATGCTGCTTCCCGGCATCGTCATCAACACCAGTGCCGATGACTACGCGGTTCTCGCGCAGTCACGGCTGGCGCGCTTTGACGGCGAACGATGGGTGCTGATGGATGATCCCGCGGACAAGTAGGCGATGGATGCGGGGGGAACCGGCGCGCCTAGAAGCCGTAGCGCGCCTCGACCGGGGGCTGCCTGCCGACCAAAGCCGAGGCGTCCGGCGCCCGGCCTGCGACCGACGCTTCGGTGCGATAGGGCGGCAGCTGATCCTCGAGCGAATAGCAGACGCACAGCGCCAGGCTGGCCCAGACCGCCAAGCTGAAATACAGCGACATCCAGGCGATCTCGCCCTTCCACGCGGCGAGGTCGTGGGTCACGATCCAGCGCGTGCAGACGTCGCGCAGCCCCTCGAGCGGCCGCAGACGCCTGCCGCCATCGGCAAGCCCGGCCCGCCATCGGCCGAGATACATCGGAACGTCGACGGTCACCAGGAACGCCAGGTAGGCCGCGATCCCGACCAGCGCGAAGGCAATTACCCCGCGAACCGGGCCGTCGAATTCCGGCAGAAGCCGGCAAAGCCCGATCGCGATGATCGCGAAGGCCACCGCCCAGATCGAATTTTCGATCGCGTTGCCGAGATAATGCGTGGTCAGCACCGCATACCAGGAGAAGCATTCCGCGATCAGGATCAGCGGCACGATCACCCAGGCCGCGTTCAGGCTGGTGTCCGCTCCGGTCATGGCGCCGAGCTGGTGCAGGATGATCGCCCACTGCGCGACGAAGCAGATCTCGGCCACGGTGGCCACCGTGCGGCCGACCACGACGCTCGACAGCCAGGTGTCGAACAGGCAGATCCGCTGGACGTCGGCGCGCGGCAGCATCGACCTGAAGGCGCAGCCGAAGACATAGGCCGCGCAGAGCAGCAGCATGAGGCCGATGCTCGGCGCGCTGCCGAGCCGGCCGGCCGGCTGATCGTGGAGCTGGCCGTACAGCAGGAACCAGGCCGCGATATTGACGCCGCTGACCAGCGTCAGCAGGCTCCACCACCACGCCAGGGGATTTGACCAGGCCAGGGAACCCGACCGCGCCTGCCATTGCAAACTCATGTCCCGCTCCAGATTTAACCGAACTGACATTCGATTGTAGTAGTTCTGTCACAAATCGGGACGAAGTCACGACAAAACTCTGTGTGCGGCGGGGCTTGCGGAGCTAATGGCGGCGGGGGATCGCGCGCGGCCGACCGCGTCGGTCGGATTGGAAACGGGCCGGCAAGCGGGACGGTGGGTGCGGTCTATTCGAACCACTGGTTAAGAATTTGATGGCGCCGGCAGAGCTCAGGTTCGTGCGCCGCGGCGATCGTCGCTGGTCTCGACACCCGGTGAGGCTATTGCATGTGACGAACCGCACCTTGACCATGTCGTGGCCTCGCACAAACTCCCGGCGGGTCGTCGCTGCGAGCGCGGGAACCCATCATCCCTGGCCTCCAAAGTGAAAAACGGCCTCTGCTCCGGTGCCGCAACGAGACGCCTCGGCGTATGGATCCCTGCTCAAGTCGCAGGGACGGCTCGTTGAAACCAATGCAAAATCGTAAACCTTCGCGCGCGCGGATGGCATGGAAAAATATCCGATAGCCGTGCCCGCGAGGGCAAGGGGAGCATCGCGCGCGGTGTCCCTTCTCAACCATAAGCTTCAAAATAACCGCAAGCGCACAACAATAAACATTTAACCGGTTCGGCCTAGCCTCCGCGGTCACATCAGGGGGCCAAAGGGTGAGCAGACCTTCGCCAGTACAGCGCTTCATGCGGTCGCGGTCCGGCCGCGGCTTCCTGCTGCATCTCGGCGTCTGCGCCATGCTGTCGGCGGCGGTCGGCTACGGCTTCCACTATTTCAGCCTGAACTGGTTCATGGAGCACAAGAGCGACGAAAAGGTCATCGCGCTGCGGCTGGTGGATGCCTTCGTCACCAATTATTCGGCGCTGCGCTCGCAATTCGGACCGGACGCGCCGGTGCCGGCCTCGTTCCGCGCGCATTCCATCGAAGTCTTCAACAAGCGCGGCGGCGACAATTCCGATTTCCGGCTGCGCTGGGTCGGCCGCCCCGGGCGCGAGATCCTGACGGCGCCGAGCGATGCGCGGATGGCCGATTCCATCGAGGCCTTCGCGGCGACGCGCGATCCAAAACCGGTGTCCGAGCTGCTCGACCTCGACGGCGAACAGATATTCCGCACCGTCTATCCCAGCGTGGCCCAGGAGCAGAGCTGCGTGTCCTGCCACAACGCGCTGCAGCCCGACAAGCCGCAATGGCACCTCGACGATGTGATCGGCGCGTTCGTGATCGATGTGCCGGTGTCGCCGTTCCTGCGCAAGGTGGCATGGCAGAGCGCCGGCATCGGAGTCGGCCTGTTCCTGGCGCTGGCGCTGGCCGGCCTGATCATCTCGCTGATCCATTTCCGGCAGCTCGAAGCGCTCGACGCGGCGGCTGCCGAACTCGGCCGCACCCAGAAATTTCTCGACAGCATCATCGAGAACATGCCGCTTGCCGTCGCCGTCAAGGATGCGCGGGATCGGCGCTACGTCCTGATCAACCGCACTGCCGAAGCCATCTTCGGCATGACCCGCGGCGATCTGATCGGCAAGCGCGCCGACGATCCGGCCATCCACCAGGTCGCCGACGCGCTGTTTCCGCTGGAAGGCGAGGCCTCGCACCGCGGCGAGCTGCAGGTCATCGACGAGCACGTGGTCGACACCCATCACAATGGCCGGCGCATCCTCGCCACCAAGAATCTTCAGATCCCCGACGAGGCCGGCGAGCCGCGCTATCTGCTCAGCCTTTCCGAGGACATCACCGAGCGCAAGCAGGCCGAGGCCCGCATCGAGCATCTGGCGCATCACGACACCCTGACGGACCTGCCCAACCGCACCGCCTTCACCGGGCATCTGGCCCGCACCATCGACAACGCCAGGCGAAGCGGCGAGTCCTTCGCGGTGCTCAGCCTCGACCTCGACCGCTTCAAGGAGGTCAACGACGTGTTCGGCCATGCGGTCGGCGACGATCTGTTGCGTGAATTGTCGCGGATGCTGCAAAAACTCGCCGGCGACGCCTTCCTGGCGCGGCTCGGCGGCGACGAATTCATCCTGATCACGCCGTTCGGCGACCAGCCGGCGCTCGCCGAAGCCGCCGCCGCCAGCCTGCACGACGCGGTCGCCGCCGACCTCGACGTCAATGGCCAGCACCTGCGGGTCGGCGTCAGCATCGGGGTGGCGATCTTTCCGGACGACGGCGCCGATGCCACCACGCTGCTCAACAATGCCGATGCCGCGCTGTACCGCGCCAAGACCGCCGGCCGCGGCAAGACCCGCTTCTTCGAGGTCGAGATGGACAACCGGCTGCGCGAGCGGCGCGCGATCCAGCATGAACTGAGCTCCGCCATCGCCCGCAACGAACTCCACCTCTGCTACCAGCCACAGGTCCGGATCGGCGGCGACGTGTTCGGGTTCGAGGCGCTGCTGCGCTGGAACAATCCGCAGCGCGGCATGGTTTCGCCCGGCGTCTTCATCCCGATCGCGGAGGAAAGCGGCCTGATCATGCAGATCGGCGAATGGGTGCTGCGCGAGGCCTGCCGCGAGGCGGCCTCCTGGCCGCATCCGCTGCAGATCGCGGTCAATCTCTCGCCGATCCAGTTCCGCCATGGCGATCTCGCCGCATTGGTGCATACCGTGCTGCTCGAGACCGGGCTGGCGCCGGTGCGGCTCGAGCTCGAAATCACCGAAGGCGTGCTGGTGGAGGATTTCGCCCGCGGGCTGTCGATCCTGCGCCGCCTCAAGGCGCTCGGCGTGCGCATCGCGATGGACGATTTCGGCACCGGATATTCCTCGCTGTCCTATCTGCAGGCGTTCCCGTTCGACAAGATCAAGATCGACCAGTCCTTCATTTCCAACCTGAAGAGCAACCCTCAATCGGCCGCCATCGTCTGCGCGGTGGTCGGACTGGCGCGCGGCCTCAATCTGCCGGTGCTGGCCGAAGGGGTCGAGACCAGCGCACAGCTCGAATTCCTCGCCGCCGAATCCTGCGACGAGGCGCAGGGCTATCTGATCGGACGGCCGCAACCGATCGCCGAATATGCCGAGCTGACCGGCGCTGCGGATCCAGCGGAAGCCGCTTCGCGCAGCGCCTGAGCCCGGGCGAAATCCGAAGCGATCGGCGAGGGGACCCTCGGCGCCGGCCGGTGCCGTGCGGCTGCCCGGCGGCCGCCGATCTATCGGGCGCCGCAGGCTCGCCGCCGGTCCCGCGGGCGCGGATCCGAACCGGTCATGCTTTCCCGCCTTTGAATTCAAAGATAGGATGATCCCTGACGGGAGCGGTTGCCGCCCGCGGCGGCGCGTTTGGTGTCAGGCCGCCATCGCGGGGCCGGCGGCCCGAACCACGTCACCCTGGACCGGCCTCCTTGATGCAGCTCGCAACCCTGAAAACCCGCGGCCCGGCGCGCGCGATCGGGCTGCTCGGCCTCGGCACCGTGCTTGCCGCATCAACCTTTGCGGCCCGCGCCGATGACGGATCGCCCTCCGCTCCCGATAGCCCGGACAAGAGCGGCTACACCCTGTTCGATCCGACGCCCGACGACGAGATGCGAAAGTTCACCCCGGACCGGCCGACCAAGGGATTTTCCGTGCGCACCGTCGACACCGGCCATGTCGAGCTGGAGAGCGATTTCGTCAGCTATACCTATGCCAGGTATCTCGGCATCACCACCCGCGGCTTCGAGGCGTTCGATCCGAACCTGAAGCTCGGCGTCACCGACTGGGCCGATCTCGAACTGCAGTTCAACGGGCTGCAGTCGCAGCGCTCGTTCGACGCCGCCACCGGCGCGACCGTGGCCAATGGCACCGGCTTCGGCGACGTGCTGCTGCGGGCCAAGCTCAACCTGTTCGGCAACGACAGCGGCCCGGCGGGCCTGGCGCTGATTCCCTACGTCAAGCTGCCGTCGTCCACGCCGGTCATCAGCAACGGCGCGGTCGAGGGCGGCCTGATCGCGCCGCTGGCGCTGCGTGTCGAGGACTACATCATCACCCTGATGACCGAACTGGACGCGCTGAAGAACGCCGACGACGGCCGCCGATATCCGAACTTCGTCAACCTGGTCGGCGTCAGCCATCCGATCCCGGGCATCGACGGCGCCAACGCGATGGTCGAGCTGTTCTCTTCCGCCGGCACCGACCCGGCGACGCCACCGGTCTACACCTTCGACCTCGGCGCCAATTACCGGCTCGACCGGCACACCATCCTCGATCTCGGCCTCAACCTCGGCCTCAACCGGGCCGCGCCGAAACTCCAGGTCTATAGCGGCATATCGTTGCGCTTCTGACCGCGAGGTGGCGAAAGGCGCCGCAAGGATCCCATCCCTCGCCGAACCGTTTTTCGGGGCCGACGAATCCGATCGGGCCGATCAGGCCTTTTTCTTCTTCGCCGCGGTCTGCTTGGCGGGTTTCCTGGCCGGGGCGGCCTCGGCGGCCTGCCGCATCGACCGGGCGTAGCTGTCGGCGGCGTTGTCGGCGGAGATCTGCAGCCGCCTGGCGGCGGCGGCACCCTGCAGCATGGTCTCCCTGGCAATCTGCCTGTACTTTTCCCTGGCTTCCCTGCTCTTGGCCTTGGCGGCCAGCCCGTTAAAGCGGTCGCGCCGGCCCTTGGCGGCGGCCATCAGGTCCTTGTTCTGCCGCTTTGCCAAAAGCCGAATCACGACATCCAGATCGGCTTCCGCCATGGTTGATTTCCCTCAGGTGCGAACGAAACATCTTGCCCGGCCAACTATGCAATTGCCGGGGCGACTTGGCAATGCGCGGGTGCCGCGATGCCGTCGGACACAGGCGTGTGTCAGGCTGACCCGCTGACGCTTGTCGACAGTGCCGGCTCCAAGAGCTGAAACGAGGCATGCGATGAGCACCTCTCCGCGCGGCAGGACCATCGCAGATGGAATTTTCCATGCCGCCCGCGCAGGGACGACTCGCTGAGAGTTTGTTCGTGGTCACGAACGCATCAGCGCGCGATGCCATCCAGCCATCTGCGACAGCCCGCGCGCGGGGGGAGGTCAGGGAACCGCGCCGGTTCCGCTAAAGCGTATGATGGCCGGCGGCCTGGCCGCCGTCGACATGGAGGATTTCGCCGGTGACGAACGCTGCGCCGTCGAGGTAGAGCACCGCGTCGACCACGTCGGAGATTTCTCCCATCCGACGCATCGGATGCAGCGACGCCAGCGCCGGATGCGCCTCGACCGGATGCATCGGGGTCTTGATGATGCCCGGCGATACCGCGTTGACGCGGACGTTTCTCGCGGCATATTCGATCGCCAGCGACCGCGTCGCCGCGGCCAGCGCGCCCTTGGTCAGGGACGCCAGCACCGACGGCACGCTGGTCATCGGCTGGTCCACCAGGCTGGTGGTGATGGTCGCGACATGCCCGCCGCCCTGGCCGGCCATGGTCTCGATCACGGCCTGGGTCATGTGGAAGAAGCCGGTGACGTTGGTGGCGAGATACGCCGCGTAGTCGTCGTTGGTGTAGGCGGGGAACGGTTTTGCCATGAAGATGCCGGCGTTGTTGACCAGGGTGTCGATGCGGCCGAAATGGCTCAGCGCGGCCTGCACCACCTGTTGCGCCGTCTCGGGGTCGGCGACATCCCCGGCTACCGCCACCACGCCGGAATCGGCGCCCGGCCTGATCGACCGCGAATTCGCGACCACCCGATAATCGCGGCTTCGCAGCGCCTGCACCAGCGCCGCGCCGATCCCCTGCGAGGCTCCGGTGACGACCGCTACTTTCTGCGCCTTGCTCATGATCTCGCTCTCATGCTGGTTGCTTGAAAAAATCCGCGATCAGCCGACCGGCCCTGGCCGGATCGCCTGTTCTGTCCGGGCCGATTGCGTCAGGCGGCGCCGCTGGCCCGCAGCGGGTCGTAGTCGCCGCGTTTCAGCATGGTATGAAGCTGGCGGCGGCGGATGCCGATGTTGCCGCCGTCGAAGATCGGCAGCGCCAGCGCATCCTGCAGCAGGTTTCCGAGCGGCAGCTCGCTGTCGTAGCTGTCGATGCCGACCACCCGCATCAGGTCGGTGATCACGGTGACCGCCGTCTCCGAGCCGTAAATCTTGGCCTGGATCGCAAGCTCGTCGGCGGCCGGATGCTGGGTGTCGACGGCGTGGCAGGCCCGCCAGCTCAGATATCTGGCGGCCTCGATCCTGGTCTTGGCGTCCGCCAAAGCGTAGCCGACCGCCTGGTGCTCGATGATCGGGTCGATGCCGCCGCGCCGCTCGGTGCGCGCGAAATGCAGCGCGAAGTCGAACGCCGCCCGCATCAGCGCGACGCCGAAAATGCCGACCAGTGCGGCGGTGCCGGTGAAGGCGGCCGCCGACAGCGCCAGCCCGCCGCCGGCTTCGCCGATCAGGTTGCGGCGCGGCGCGACCACGTTCTCGAGCCCGAACAGCGGCGTGAGGTGGCCGCGATGGCCGATCGAATCGATGGCGCGCTCGAACAGGATTCCGGGTGTCGGCGCCTCGACGGCGATGATGGAAATTCCGCTCGCGGGCGGCGCCTCGGGATCGGTGCGGCAGACCACGCAGAGCACGTCGGCGCCCTTGCGGTCCCAGCCGGTCGCCGAGGAGACCCACTTCTTGCGGCCGTTGATCACCCACTGGTCGTCGCGCAGTCTGGCGGCGGTGCGCACGCCCTCGCCCGGCGGCGGCGAGGCGGCGTTGGCGCTGCCGCCGGGTTCGCTGGAGCAGAACCCGGCCAGCGGCGCGCCGCCGGCTTTCAGGAACGGCGCCAGCAGCCGGCCGCATTGCTCCGGCGTTCCGCCGATCAGGATCGGCAGCAGGCCGAGCACGGTGCCGAGCAGGGTCAGCGTGATGCTGGCGTTCACGCTGTAGAATTCCTCGGCCATGATCGCCATGTCGAGCAGGCCGGCATTCTCGCCGCCGGCCGGCGCCGGAATGCACTTGCGCAAGAACCCCGCCGCCACCATCGCCTCATAGGCCGGCCGGGTGGCGAGGAATCGCGCCTCCGGCGTCGGCAGTTCCTCGTAAGCGCTTCTGGCGCCCGCCAGCACGTCGTGCGCAAAACGGCGGGAGATGAGCTGAAGTTCGCGCTGTGCGGCGCTCGGCGTAAAATCGATGGCCATCGCTGCTTCCCCGATTTCCCAGGCGGCCGATCGCCGCGTGTCGGCCGACGATTAGCTCGCCGAGCGGCACAAGTCTTGGACGGGGGTGAACCGATTTCTTGGCCTGCAGTGTACTGCGGGGCTAGAGCTTGATGAGTTTAAGTTGTTGCGTAGCGGCGCTCGCCTTCTCCCCTCCCCGCAAGGGGGAGGGGAGAGCAGAAGCGCACGCCGCATCAACCTAAACGCATCACGCGCGTAAGACTAATTGAACGATTTCATCGGACCCCGTCCCGGGAGGTGTGAAGCGATCTCCGACCTCATCCTCTCAGGATGAGGTTCGCAGAAGATTCCAATATGATTCGCACTTCGGAAACGATGCCCTACCGCGCACCGTCCGCGGCGGCGGCCTCCATCGCGCGGCGGAATTCGCGCGGCGTGGCGCCGTTGCTGCGCTTGAACAGCCGGTTGAAATGCGAGATGTCGCGAAAGCCGGCAGTGAAGGCGATTTCCGCGACGGTCCTGTGCCGCTGCTGGGGATCGAGCAGGTTGCGGGTGCAGGCAATGATCCGGACGCCGTTGACGTGTTCTCCGACCGAGCGGCCGGTGGCGGCGAACAGCTTGTGCACATAGCGCTGCGAGCAATGGAATTTTGCCGCCAGTGTGGCGGCGCCGAGCCCGGGGTTCTGGCTGTGGCGGTCGATATGGTCCAGCATCATCGACAGCAGCAC